>Ga0138256_10001223_pt1 | contig 27743 bp, 19 predicted proteins | sample KNB2016incub_MG_FD_105486 | JGI IMG/M metagenome (GOLD analysis project Ga0138256, IMG submission 105486) | Active sludge microbial communities from wastewater in Klosterneuburg, Austria - KNB2014incub_MG | ecosystem: Engineered > WWTP > Activated sludge > Unclassified | place: Austria...
AGTTCGTCCACGAGGGCATTTGCCAATTTCCGGTAGTCCTGGGGGTCATTGTAGATTTGCGCAGAAATACGCACGAGGCGACGCGGCCACCGTGGAAACGGAATGATCGGCACTTCGATCCGATGTCGATGAAATAGATTTTCCTGCAATGAATCGAATTGCAAAAGACCCACGGGGGCCTGTTCGGTCGCGTCCGACACGGGCACCGTTGCGAGCGATCCAATCATCGAATCCGGTGCAGGCAAAGCACTGCCAAGCGCTGCGGCCAGCAGACGTCGCGCAGCCAATGCCATTTGACGATTGTGACTCGCGACGGCTGCCATGCCACCTGGCAACAACGACGACATGAAACGAAGTGCCTCGGGAATGGCAAGCCACGGCGTCGGGTCCATCGTACCCGTCCAATCGAATTCCAATCGAAATCGCGAGCGGTCCGTTCGTAAACAATTCGCTCCGTGGCTGATGCAAAGTGGCCTCAACCTGGCTTGTTTGTCTCGGCGTACATGCAAAAATGCAGCACCTTTCGGCGCACACATCCACTTGTGACAGTTGCCCGTGTAATACGCAGCGCCGAGTGCATCGAGATTCAACGAAATCATGCCCGGTGCATGCGCCCCGTCGACCAATGCATCGATTCCTCGATCGGCGAGCGTCGCGACGATCGCTTCAACAGGTAAAACAATACCCGTCGGACTCGTGACATGATCGATGAGCGCAAGGCGCGTGCGATCCGTCACGCGCGCCATCCATGCAGCCACGACCTCGTCGGGTGATTCGATCGGAAATGGAATGTCCGCGACAACCACCCGCGCGCCAGCCTTTGCCGCGACGAAGTCCAGCGCATTGCGACACGCGTTGTACGCATGATCCGTCGTCAAGAGTTCGTCACCAGGCTCGAATGTGAGCGACCGGAGCACGGTATTGACGCCGGCGGTTGCATTGCTGACCAGCGCGAGATCATCGGCATTTGCTCCGAAAAACCTCGCCAACGCTTCGAGCGTATCTCCCCAAAGAGCATCCATTTCACGAGCGAAAAACCGCACAGGCTGACGTTCGAGCTGCAAACGCAGGGCAGTTTGCACGTCGAGCACAGGCTTCGGACACGCACCGAACGACCCATGATTCAGAAACGTGATATTTGGATCGAGCCCCCAGTAGGGTCGTACCCGTGCCGCGTGAGATTCAGGAAAGGAAAAACTCACTTCGCGAGCAGCTCCTCGACTTCGCGCTGCCACTTTTCGCCGAGTTTGGGGTGAACCATTCGTACATACGCGGCATAACCTCGAAGCCAAGCCGCAAAGTCCGGGCGTTCGCGCGCCTGTGATTCGACACCGTGATGCCGGCAATTGGCAAGAATCGCTTTGAATTTACGCCGCTCTTCGCGTGGAATTCCAACCTTTTCATTGACCACGAGCCCCGTGACGGCCATGCGTCCGCCCTTGCGCATGATGCGTCGCTTTTTCACATTTTCGGCAAAACCCTCCTGCTGCAAAATGGCATTCACCCACCACAGAATTCGTCCGAGTCGTTGCGGCGATTCGCGAAACGAAAACGTCAAATCGTCCGCGTACCGAGTGTAATTCGCCGATATCTTTTTTGCCAGCGCCGAAAGACGCGCATCGAGCCGCCGGCAAACCAAGTTCGCAATGGCAGGTGATGTCGGCGCTCCCTGCGGCAATGCGCCCGGCCAAACGACCTTTCCGTCGGGCAATTTGGGCCGATGGGTCGTCAGTTGTGCCAGCGCCTTGGAGACCTCTTCACCGTAGTACTGCGAGAAAAACCCGAATACTCGGCGATAATGCACCGTCGGAAAAAAGTTTTCGATGTCGATTCGCACGACGACGGCCGCTCCCACGTGCGGGGAGGCATTGCTCACCGTCGACCGTTCCTCAACGAACCCATGCGCCGCCGAATGCGGTTCCAACTTCGCGAGGATTTGATCCAAAATGGCACGCTGCGCACGCTTCAGCGGCATGCGGGGCGCCGAAATGCGTCGCATGCCCCCCGTACGCTTCGGAATCTCGAATTCGACGTAGCCCGACCCGGGACCCGTCCCAGGACGCGAAAGCGATCGAAGCGCCTTGACCTTCACGCCCAGAAGATTCGCGAGATCCTTCGGTGCCTTGAGCTGCGGAACATCGGCTTTGGGAGGGGCCTTCGCCTTCGCCCGGCTCGCTCGAAATGCCCAATGATCACGACGAAGCCCAAATGTCCAGCCACTCGGATTCCAACCACCCAATGCCGACGGGCCCGGATAACGAGGAGGCTCCGCGCGCCGATCCGGTGGCGCTACATCGGCAATGCCAAGCGCGTGAACGCCCGCCCGTGCAGCGCTCGCAACGGCCATGTCGGCATCCTTGACCATTCGCCGCAAGTGCTGCGCCGCCGTCGCTCGCGCAAAAAGAAGCGGTATCAGACGAACGCCCCGCAAACGCTCGCGCGGATCGATGCTGGCAAGCCGCTTGGAAACCGGATCGAGCCAATTGCGGCTGACGTAAAACCGCGCCACCTCGTACTCGGCAAGATTGCGGTGTTTCTCGAGCAACTCGACGATACGATCCAAATTGCGCTCGCGGTCTTCGAGCAGCGGCTTCAAGTCGAATAGCAGGCTGACCAGGCTCATGCACCAAGGTTACCAAAGGTCGAGCGACGACGTTGAGCAGAAACGATGCGAAATGAAAACTGCGCTCCTGGGGGGTTTTGCCACCTGCACGGCAGAGGCGAACTAGGACGAAAAGCCCCGCAGGGCGGTCCTCGTGCGCTTCGTTCTTCAATGGTAATCGTGAGCAGCCGCGACGTGACATCGCGGACAGATAGCTGGCTGCAGCGCCCCAGGAGCGCATAACCAGTCAATCATGCTTTCCCGAAACATGGAAGCAAAATCCGTCAGCCCTGATCGAGCAGTTCCCGAAGGCGATCGCGCGGCCCTCCTGGCGCACGCCGCACGAGTGCATCGAATCGGCGATTCTCGGCACGCACCGCTGCCCCGTGCGCCCGAAGAGCATCCGCCACGTGGGTGTCGATCTCTTGCGAATGAAGCACGTCGAGATTCACGAAGAGTTCGTCGCGGTTACGTGGCGCGGTCAAACACGCCGATACGCCCGGCCGCGACAACGAGTATCGGTAACAGTCGGGCGCCGAGGGCAGCGCGTGCTGTTCTGGTTCGTCCGCGCTGAGAACCGTCTTGCGAAGCATGCGCCCATAGCACGTTGCGGAAAACGTCAGCACTCCCGTGCCACGCTCGAGTGCCGTAGGAAAAACCTGCTCCTCCGCGCCAGGGTGCGCAGCACTGTGCCGCGTCATCACGACGGGCCACCGATATCGATTCATCGCATCAACGCAAATCTTCCGATCATGTGAAGAAAATCCAAAGGTTCGCACCTTGCCCTCGGTTCGAAGTCGGTCGAGCGCTTCGAAGTCTTCATCGGAGAGACGTTCGGCGGAACGAACCCAGAAGAGAAGAAAAATGTCGATGTAATCGAATCGCAACCGCCTGAGCATTCGTACGACGTCCGCACGAATGCTGTTCGGGCCCGCGCAGTACGTACCCGCAACGACGACGAACGAACTTCGCGTCGCACGTCGCGAACGCAAAAATCGCGACAGCTCCTGGTACCTCGGTTCCCAGAAAAACGCTCGCGCACCGGCGTCGAACGCGTCCGCAAACGCAGACGCCAAGAGACCATGCGCACCCGACAGCACGAGCGGCGACACGTGAAGCCCTGTTTGTCCAAGAGGTCGCAGCGCGCACGACAAACCAGTCGCCCGTTGTGGACGCACCTTCACGTCGCTCGAAACTGCCGCAATCGGCATTCGGTTCTGCAAGTGCGCTGCCAGTTCGACCGATCGCTCCGGAAATAATATCGACAACGCTTCCAGATGCTGTGTCACGACCTGCTGCTCGGCGTCACGTTCGAGTGCTTCGACGAGGTGGACAAACGCCGCATCGTCTCCGCGACGAACGAGCCACGTGAACGCCGACTTGCGCACCGCATCGTCTGTTTCCCCCGCATCGAGCAACGCCGCAGCATGCTCTTCCACAGATGGCATCGCCTCGAGCACGCTGGCTGCCGCAGCCCGTACCATCGGCGCCGTATCGCCAGACAAACGCAAGAGCGCACGAAGCTCATCGCGATGCAGCGGATCGAGCAGTTCGGCCACACGCGCGCGCACCCACGCATCTGGATGACGCGCACCCGCCAAACCGAACGCTCGCAGTTCGTTTTGTGCAACCTTCGTACGATCTCGAACGACCATGTCCGTTGCTACACGACAAACCCAAGGATCCGCATCGCGCATGGCCATTCGCAACGCGGAGTGCAGATCCAGCGCCGCACCTCGAATCCACGGATCCTTGTTCGACAACGCGCGACTTCGCGCAGGTGCATCAAGCGCGTTCATCGTCCCGAGCGCCGTGATGGCCGTCGCGACGACGGACGCATCCGCATCGTCGAGCGCGCGCTTCAACAGCGCTTCGTCACCCACGAGCGCGGCCGCCTCGACCACCGCTCGACGCTCACGCACCGTCGAAGCTCGAGGCGCAAACGCAAGGAGCGCCTCGATCCATGCATCGATCACATGCGATGAACGCGGACGTTTTTCCCATGCCTCGAGCGCGGCGGATCGAACGAGCGGATCGGCGTCGTCGAGAGCTGCGAGCACGATGTCGAACGAGCGTTCGTCTCGAACGAGTCCCCGGATGGCCGCGCGCCGAACCTCGGGCGTGCCCTCGCGCGCGAGCGTACGAACGCGCTGCATCGATTCGTCACATCCGCGCATCGACGCAACTTCCGAAGCCCACGCAACGGCTCCCGATGAAACACGCTCCACGAGCACGCGACGAGCGAGCACGATGTCGTCTGCACCCAGGCGATCGCAGATCGCGCGAACCTCGGCCGCAGCATGGGGCACGCGAGGTTCGTCGAGCCAACACAGTGCATCGAGCAACGCCGTGAAATCGTTACGCTCGCGAAGTTTTCGTCGTGCCAAAGTGCGCAGCGCAGCGTGTGGATCGCCAAGCCAAACCACGAGCGACATCGACGGCACGTCGGCATCGTCGGCTTGCTCGAGACGTGCGGTGACGACGGCGGGATCTTCGTCGTCAAACATTTTGGGCACAAAGGGTATGGCGGCCGGAGCTTCGTCTTGCAGTGCGGTTTCGTCGAAGGGTTTGTTACTCCACACCGCATCGAGATACTTCACGGCGGAAGCAATGGGGCGTGCGACTGTGCGGCCTGCATCTACTTTGCGATCAAAGTGTTCGGCTCGACGAACTTGCTCGCGCACATCGAGATCGTCTTCGCCGAGGGCTGCGAGCGCTTGAAGGGCCGCATGACGCACGCGCCAGAACGGATCGGACAGCGCATCGACGAGAACAGCGACTGCATTTTTTCCGGCTGCAGCAGCCGTTGCCCGAATCGCTGCACGACGCACCCACCACACAGGTTCGTACCTGACCAACTCTTTCGCGATCGGAACGATCTCGGGTGCACCGAGTCTTCCAAGCGCGCGCAGCGCATGATCACGCACCGATGGCATCGGATCGTTTGTCGCTTCGACAAGCGCCGGGATGGCACGTCGTACGCGCCCTTCGCCCAGTTTGTGCGCTGCCTTCGCGCGTGCCTCGGCGTCTTCGTCGGCCAACAGCACGTGCCGAAGCGCGTACCGATGTGGCACAGGCCCAAGATCGAGCTCGTCAATTGCTGCGCGACGAACGGATGCGTTCTCGTCACACAGGCGCGTGATGGCGGGCGTCATGCCATTCATGGTGGACACTTTATCGTTCTGATACAGTCGTGGACATGGCGGACATCTTGGCCATCGTGAGCAAAGCGGTCTTCGAGAAGGACGCGGGCGGGCGCAAGCCGGGGAAGATCTGGCCGATCGATACGTATGCCAGTGCAAACAAGGCGCTCGATTCGCTCGCCGGCGGCGGTCGTTTGTTTTTGGTGACCGTACGACCGCCGGCAGACACATTGTGGCTCGTTGCAGTGCTGGAAAGTCCGCAACGAATGGGTAAAGGGTGGAAGGCGGGGCGCAATCGGGTGCCCATTACGGACATCACATCGCTCGTGCCGCGGATTCGGTTTGCGAATGGCAAAGGCATAAGCGCAGCAGCGGGAATGCTTGGTATGTCGCTCCAAACGCCGAGGGCGCTCGATGCGGCATCGGCTGCATTGCTCGATGGTGCAGCGTGGAGTTCGGGCATTGCGCCGCCGGTGAACATGACGAAACACGACGACACGACGCCGTTGCCATGTTTGTGCAAAGAATGTTTCGTGCAGGGCACCGAGCGCATGGACGTGAATGGAATGTCATTCGTGCGTTCGAGTGTCGAGGCATCGGGGCGGGTGCTATATTTTTGGATGCCGAAGGAAATCGAGAAAAACGTCCGGATTGTGAAGAAATCGGTTCAATCGGTGTTGCAGGAGCGATTGGGTGGGTGAAGCGAAAATGCCTGTAGGCTGCCGGTCCAGCCTATGCGGCCGCCGAGCCACTACGCACGCGCGGTGGAGAAAAGTCCGAGCTGGTTTGGCTCGACCGCGAACTGATCTGCACGTGAAATCCCGTTTCCTTCTTTCTCCAAGCGAGGTGATTTCATAGGGGCTGCGACGGCCGGCGGCTTGTTGGAGGTATGGGTGTGGAGTTCGATCGATTCGGCCTGTTCCAATCGGTCGATGACTACCTTGATGCGGTCGATTTCCCATGATTCCATGAAACGAAGCGCCGAGAGGGCGGCGTAGTCTTTGCGCTCTTCGCTTCTTACGATGGAATCGAGCTGCAATCCATCTACCACATGAAGGCAACCCAGCTCGAGCCACTCTTCTCCAGGTGGGAGAACAAATGGCACGACGATGGCGGCAAGGATATCAATAATCCAAGAATACCTGGCAAATTCGTGCGGGAGCACGGAATCCTCGTTTATGCCAAGTTGCCCCCAACGGACGGAATGGTTCGCAGCTAGTTCTGCTCGTGCTCGATGTGCTGGAAACCCTCATGTCCGTCGTCGACGAATCCATGAGAGACAGGCGTCAGCGATCCCTGCACAGAATGAAGTAATGATCCAGCGCCTTTTCGCCCTTGTACGCCGTACCAATGGATACGTGCTGCGACACGAGGCGCATGAAGTCGCGTGTCCCGTTGTAAACGAAATATTGTAATCCCTTCGAGTTTGGAATGACCTTCGGCCATCCGTCCACCACCGGGCCATCCGGCACCTGAAAGTAATCAATGACCACGGCCCCGCGTTTTTCCCATTCGGCGTTGCCCTTCGTGCTTACGACAACGAAGAAGCCCGGACCAACTGTCGACAAAAACGGCGACTGATTGTACCCGAAGAGCCGCGACGAACCATCCTCGGGACGACAAAAACGCTTCTGAAAGAGCTTCATACTCGCCGGCAGTGGCAGCGTGTTGCGTCCGTCGTGATGCACCGCGATGCGCGGACCAATTCCTTGGGGCACAAAGTGTTCGAGCGTGATCGGCTCCGCGCTCGATGCTCGCTCGTACAGCGTGCGCTGATCGTTGCGCGACAACGTGCGCGTCTCGGCAAGACGTTCGTCCGCGGAGAGACCGTCGAGGTAGCGACCAATCGCGTCGATGGTGGTGTTCGGATCGCTTATCAAATCTCGAAGCCGCACGTGTTCTCCTCGGGGCAAAAGCGTTGCACAACGCATCCCCAAATCTTCAGCCTTCGGCTATACCACACCCCAATCGCGATGATCGTCACGTCGAACTTGGGTAAGTCGTATGGGGAGCGAGTGCTTTTCGAAGGCGCTACGCTCGAGCTCAGCCGAGGCTCGCGCTATGGCCTCGTGGGCGCCAATGGTTCGGGCAAAACAACCCTGCTCGAAATCCTCGCGGGCGATGATGTGCCCACCGAAGGAACCGTCACGCGCACGCGCGGCGCTCGCATGGGCGTGCTGCGTCAGGACAGGTTTCTCGAGGACGAACTGTGCATCATCGACCTTGCGATGATGGGCGACGCCGTCGTGTGGACCGCGCTCGAAGAAGAGAAGCGCATCGTCGACCATGGCACGGGTGATGCGCATCGGCTCGCGGAGTTGTCGGACGTGATCCGCACGCACGATGGGTACACGTTGCGCGCTCGCGCGACCGCGATCCTCGTGGGGCTCGGAATCCCTGCGAGCGTTCACGACAAACCTTTGGCGACCTTGTCCGGTGGCTTCAAGCTTCGCGTGCTGCTCGCCCAGGTGCTCGTCGGTGGTCCGGACCTGTTGCTCCTAGACGAACCGACAAACCACCTCGACATCCTCACGATTCGGTGGCTCGAAAAGTTCTTGTGTGCGCACGAGGGCGCCGTACTGGTCATTTCCCATGATCAGCGATTTCTGGACAACGTGGCGACCCACATTCTGGACATCGATTACGGCACGATCACCCTGTACCATGGAAATTATTCGGCATTCGGCAAGGAAAAACAGGCGGAACGAGAACGAAGGATTGCCGAGATTGGTCGCATCGAAGCGGAAGTTGCCCACAAGCAAGCCTACGTGGATCGCTTTCGATACAAGGCGTCCAAAGCAAGGCAGGCGCAAAGCAAGCTCAAACAAATAGAAAAAATAGAAATCCCCGAGCTAGAAGAAAGTTCGAGGCGCACGCCATCGTTCAAATTGAACATTCTTCGGCAAAGTGGGCGGGATGTTCTCGACGTCGCTCATCTCTCCAAGTCTTATGGAGACAAACGAGTTCTCGAGGACGTGTCGCTCATGGTTCGTCGAGGCGAACGCGTTGCGGTGATTGGCCCGAACGGGATCGGCAAGTCGACCTTGCTGAAGATTCTCGCGGGACGGCTCGATGCAGACGCGGGAACCGTGCGCTTTGGGCACGAAACGCATGTGGGGTACTTTGCACAGGATCATCGCGAAGTCCTGAACGATCCCGAAGCCACGCCGATTGAAATCATGCAGTCGATTTGTCCCACCGAACCCGATTCCGCCGTGCGCGGGCGGCTCGGGCGGCTCCTCTTTACGGGCGACGACGTGCGCAAAAAGGTGGGCATCTTGTCGGGTGGCGAGGCGGCGCGGCTCTTGTTTTGCTCTATTTTGGCCAAACAGCCCAATGTGCTTCTTCTGGACGAACCCACGAATCACCTCGACGTGGAAGCCATCGAGGCATTGGCGTCAGCGCTCGTCGAATACGAAGGTACCGTCGTGTTCGTGTCGCACGATCGTTGGTTCGTGTCGAAAGTGTCGTCGCGGGTTCTGGAAATCACGCCCGCTGGGCCAAACGATTTTCCGGGAACCTACGACGAATACCTCGAACGTTGCGGCGACGATCACTTGGATGCCGACAGCGTGGCGCGCCGAGCGAAGGAGGCAAAACCGGGTTCAGCGGCGGCAGCGACGGCGGCACAAGGGTCGGCGTGGGAAGAGCAGAAGAAGAAACGAAATCGAAATAAGGATCTTCCCGGAAGGCGCGACAAGGTGATGGCATCGATCGATACGGCCGAAGCTCGAAAAAAGGAGATCGAAGCGCTTTATTGCAGCGAAGGTTTTTTTGAAAAAACCAGCAAGACCGAGCTACTCGCGTTCGAACGCGAGCAGAAAGAGCTCGACGAACGCGTTCTGTTGCTCATGGAGGAGTGGGAAGCGCTCGAGAAGGAAATTGCAGAAGTGGGTTCATGACCCGTCCGTCACTCCTTCGTCTACTACGCCGATTCTTCGAACGCGTAATATTGGACGGGTTCGTCGCGGATCCATGTTCGTTGCCTTCGAGCAAATACACGCGTCGCTCGCACGATGGCTTCCACGAGTTCGTCCTTCTGTAATTGGCCCTCGACGTGCGCACGAACTTGCTTGTACCCGACCGATCCCATCGCGCGCGTGGACGCATGACCCTGCGCAAGCAGCTCGCGCACTTCCTCGATCCAGCCGTCCTCGATCCATCGCTCGACACGCGCCCGGATCCGCTCGTCTTGTTGCTCGCGCGACACGGCCACACCGACAAACTTGCTGCGATGACGTTCGTCCCGAAAACCATGCTCGGCGAACCAATCGCTCTGCCGTTTGCCCGATAGCTCGTACACTTCCAGCGCTCGACTCACGCGAACGAAGTCGTTTGGAGACAAACGATTGGCACTCTCCGAATCGACTTTGGCAAGTTCGGCATGTAGCGCCGCGCGTCCAGACGTAGCGACAAACGCCGCGTGACGTGCGCGTACTTCGGGGTTTGCCGGAGGCGCGGCCATGAGACCTCGAACAAGCGCTTTCACCCAGAGAAACGTGCCGCCAACGACGATGGGGACACGTCCACGTTGTCGCACGTCCGCGATGACTCGATCGGCCATTTCGGCATACGTGTGCGCATCGATGGGGGTGAAAGGATCCGCGACGGAGACGAGATGATGCACGACGCGTGCTCGTTCGTCGGCGGTGGGTTTGCCCGAGCCGATGTCGTAGTCGCGATAGATCTGCACGCTGTCGGCGCCGATGATTTCACCTCCAAACATTTCGGCGAGTCCGACCCCGAGGGCGGTTTTTCCCGTGGCAGTGGGACCAACGACGACCAAGAGCTCGTCGTCGCTCGGTCGCTCGATTTGCCGAAAGGACGGCACAGAAGCGCTGTTTGGGGGAGTATTCATGGGGGATCGTGACGAGGCGGGAGGGCGTCATGTAGCAGCATCGCTGCGTCGTCGCGACCACGAGCATGACGGTGATGCACGAAGAACCTCCCGTAAGCGCGCCGTTTGCGCTACGGTGCGCGCCTCATGTCCCACTCCCGCGACTTGCTCCTCGAGATCGGCTGCGAAGAACTGCCGGCATCTTTCGTCGAGACTGCGCTGCGTGCGCTGCCCGAGCTCGTACACAAAAAACTCACGGATCTCAGGCTCGCGCATGGGATCATCCGTGCGCTCGGCACGCCGCGGCGACTGGCTGTGCTCGTGTCAGGTTTGTCCGAGCGTCAACCGGATTTGGAAGAGGAAGTGACGGGTCCGCCGGTGAAGGCTGCCTTCAAGGAAGGTGTTCCGACGAAGGCCGCGGAAGCGTTTGCCGCGAAGGTCGGCTGCGCGGTTGCCGACTTGCGGCGCGTCGAGACGCCCAAGGGCGAGTACCTCGTGGGTACGCGCCGCGAAGCGGGACAAACCGCAGCGTCGCTCTTGCCCGAAGCGCTCCGCGCGCTCGTCACGGCGGTTCCGTTTCGCAAGTCGATGCGATGGGGTGCGGGCGAGTTTGCTTTCGGGCGGCCCATTCACTGGATCGTCGCGCTGTTTGGTTCCGACGTCATCAACGTCGACGTGGCAGGTGTCAAGAGTGGACGAACGAGTCGCGGGCACCGATTCCTTGCACCTGAAACGATTTCGTTTGCCGATGCAAACTCGTACGTCGACGCGCTTCGCTCGGCACACGTGCTCGTAGACCCTGCAGAACGAGCTCGCGTGATGCGCGAAAGGCTCATCGAAGGTGCCAAAGCTGCGGGTGGAACGCTCATCGAGGACGACTTCCTGGTTGGGGAAAACCTTTCGCTCGTGGAAGAACCTCACGTCATCGTGGGTGGTTACTCGGACGAATTTTTGGAGCTGCCCGAGCGCGTCATTTTGGCCGTTGCCAAGGGGCATCAGCGTTACTTTGGCGTGCGAGGTGCCGATGGAAAGCTTTTGCCGCGGTACTTGTCCGTGGTGAACACGGCGCTTGCACCGGAAAACATTCGGCGCGGAAACGACTGCACGATGCGAGCGCGTCTTTCGGATGCGCGGTTTTTCTATCGCGAAGATGTCGCCGTTCCATTGGCCGAACGGCGGCACAAGCTCGGGGGCATCGTGTTTCAAAAGCGCCTCGGCACGATGCTCGGAAAGGCATCGCGCATCGAACGGCTCGCAAGGGAGATTGGACTTCTGTTGTCCCTGCCTGAACCAACGCTCGTGGCTGCTGCATCCGGGGCGCATCTTGCGAAGTGCGATCTCGTGTCGCTGATGGTGGGTGAGTTCCCGGAGCTCGAAGGAGAGATGGGCCGAGCGTACGCGCTTTCCCAAGGCGTGAATGTGGAAGTGGCGGATGTGATCAGCGAGCATTATCAGCCGAAGGGTGCGCACGACGCGACGCCGCGATCGGACGCGGGAGCGCTCGTTTCGATCGCCGACAGGCTCGACACGATCGTCGGTTGTTTCGGGATTGGTTTGACGCCGACGGGAGCGGCTGATCCTTATGGCTTGCGTCGAGCGTGCATTGGCATCTTGCGGGTTTTGTTCGATCACGGTTTCGACTTGCGGCTGTCCGATGCGATTCGTGCAGCGTACGACGGCTACGGCGGCGTGGCGCTCGACCTTGGCCCGGCGGAGCTCGTGGACAAACTTGGTGACTTCTTCACGGAGCGCCTGCGCGGGTTGCTGACGGACAAACTCCCGCAGGATGCGGTAGCAGCGAGCCTTGCGGTCGCCTTCGAAAGGCCGCTCGATGCACGTGCAAGGGCGACAGCGCTTGCGGAGCTGGATGCGGCGACGCGAGCGAGCGTGGGCGAAGTGTTCAAGCGCGCGACGAACATCGCGGAAAATGCGCCTCTGGGAGAACCTGCTCCGCCGCGAGTGGAGGATCACGCGAGCGAGCGGGCCGTGTACGACGGATACATGCAGCTACGCGAATCGCTGGTGGACATGCGTCGGGCCGGTGATTATGCGTCGGCACTCCGGGAGGTCGCTCGGTTTGCCCCGCTGCTTCACCAGTATTTCCTGGACGTGTACGTCATGACAGACGACATTCCCGTGCGGGAAAACCGGCTGCGGCTGATGCGTGCCCTATCCGAAATGTGTTCGACGCTTGCTCGGCTGGACCTGCTTGGCGAGCGATAATGTTGACTTAGGTTCTTTTCGGAGAACCATTTCCTGCACATGACTCCTGCGCTCGCACGTCTTGGCTATTCGCCCTATTTCGCCGGCCACTTCTCGGCGCACGAGGGCCCACATCGGGTGCCGGCGCGCGTGATGACGGAGCATCGTGGAGCGTACGAGGTTTTGGGAGAAAGCGTTTCGGGCATAGCGGTCGCTGCGGGAAAACTCCGCCACGAAGCGCACAGTCCCATTGAATTCCCTGCCGTGGGAGATTGGGTGGTTCTCGACGATCGGCCGGACACGAACGGTCATGCGGTCGTGCAAGCGCTGTTGCCGCGGCAAACGGCATTCATCAGGCGGGCCGCGGGGGGAGGCGACAGACCACAGGTTGTCGCGGCAAACATCGACTTCGCATTTCTCGTGAGCTCGCTCAATCGAGATTTCAATCCGAGGAGGCTCGAGCGATATTTGGCGATCGCGCGCGAAAGTGGTGCCGAGCCCATTGTATTGTTGACGAAAGCAGACTTGGGTGATCCTGCGCCGGCGTTGGCATGGGCTGCGTCGAATGCGCCGGGCGTGGCTGTTCACGTATCGAGTGCGGTCACGGGTGAGGGAATCGAGACGCTTCGAGGATATTTGCGCGAAGGCATGACCGGGGTGCTCCTGGGTTCGTCCGGGGTGGGAAAGTCGACGCTGATCAATGGATTGATTGGTGAAGAGAGGCTGGCGACGTCGACCATTTTGGCTGGAACGGACAAGGGTCGGCATACGACGACGCGTCGGGAGCTCATTGTGTTGCCATCGGGTGGTATCTTGATCGATACGCCGGGAATGCGTGAAATGGGGGTATGGGCGGCGGGCACGGTGGGTTTGGCGGAGACGTTCGAAGACATTGCCGCGCTTGCAGTCGATTGCCGATTTTCGGATTGCGGGCACGATGCGGAGCCTGGGTGCGCCGTGCGCGACGCGGTCGAGAAGAAAGCGCTTGCTCAGGAGCGATTGGCGAGTTTCTTGCGATTACGAGCGGAAGGGCAACGCATCGAAGTTATATCGGACGCGCGGCTACGGAGTGACGAGGCGCGGAAGAATCGGTGGATGGGGCGGGCGCGACGGGCGATTTTGAAGAAGCGGGGGTGATGCTGCCGCCTAACCCGCCGGCAACATCAGCCGAGCTTCTTGCGCGACATTGTGTCGAATCGCCACGCTGTCGAGTGCGGGCACTTGCCTACTTGCAGCCAGCGCCTGTGCAGTTCTTGGTACAATGCGCTCCGGTCGCACGTGTCTGCATGCAGCCGCCGCCGAGATCGGCAATCAATCCGAGAATTCGTTGGTGTTCCGGTCGTTCAGCCATTGAAAACGCCCCCGCCATGGCGTGCCACGATATCCTGGAAAAACTGACGCTCCCGCTCGCTCATCGACGCAGGGTCGAGCCATTGCCGGTTTGCCTCGTATAGCCCGAGCGCCTCCACCTCCGTGACGTCGAAGGATTGCCTGTTCTACAGAAGCAACCGGAGCTGCTCGAAGTCCGCGTCGATGACCATCGCGTGGCAATCATCTGCGATCGCAGGGGGCGCAGCAAGCAACGAGGCGGGCTGCCGTGACGACAGAAAGCATCTTGCATCCACGCGACGAAAAGCGCGACGATGTCGTCCATGCACATTGCTTTCGTGGTGCACGTCGTCAAAGGCACCGACCCAGAAGAACTGCTCTCCGATCAGATCAAGCGCGACACGCAAGCCGTCGTCATGTCGATGGACGACGCCGGAAAGATGGGGTTTTCCGCGTCCGGCATCCAGGTCAAACCCGGTCAAGAAGCCTGTCTCATCGTGGTCGCTCGACGCGACGCGCCCTGGATTTCGCGCACGCTCGAACAACACGACAGCGTCGCAGGCTTCCAACAAGTCGACGTGAACATCGGCTGAGTCGTCAGCGCTTGCGCTCGATCACGCGCGTGTACACGTCGCGTTTCTTGCGACCCGAAACGAGCGCCACTTCCTCCGCCACGTCACGCGGCCTGCGCCCCCGACCAAGCCCTTCGTCGATCAGTCGGTCGAGCTCTTCGTCCGTCATCACCAACGCGCCCACGTTTTCCCACGGACCGAGCACGATCGTCACTTCACCAAGCACCTCGCGCCCGCACATCACCTGCGCAAGTTCTTCGATGGAGCCTCGGACGAACTCTTCGTGCACCTTCGTCAACTCACGCGCCACGACACATCGACGCTTCGGCATGATCTGCGCAAGATCGGACAGCGTCTCCGCCGTGCGTTCGGGCGACTCGAAAAGCACCACCACTTCCGGCGTCGAGCGGACGGTCTCGAGTGCGTCGCGACGATCTGCTCCCTTTCGCGGCAAAAAGCCCAGAAACCGAAACGCTCCACCGGACAAACCCGACGCAACGAGCGCCGCAAGCACGGCCGATGGTCCAGGAATCGGCACGATGCGCACGCACGCATCCGCGGCAGCACGCACGAGCTCCGTGCCCGGATCACTCACCACAGGCGTACCGGCATCGGTGACGAGCGCGATGTCCTCACCCGCAACGAGACGCTCGATGACGCGCGCGATGTCGTTCGCCGACGCATGTGCGTCGAGACGATCGATGGGTTTGCTGAGGCCAAGATGCGTGAGAAGACCGCGCGTGCGACGCGTATCTTCCGCGGCAACACGCGCAACGCGCGAAAGGGTTTCGACAGCCCGCGAGGTCAGATCACCCAGGTGACCGATGGGCGTGGCCACAACGTAGAGCACACCGCCTTGGACCTCGACGTTCACACTTCAGTCCCCGATGCTGACGGCATCACCGAGTTCTTCTTTGAGGTACACGCGCAGCTTCGACGTAAGACGCGCTTCGAGCTGTCTGACGCGTTCGCGCGACACCCCAAACTCGTCGCCGAGCTCTTGCAGCGTGATGGGTTCGTCCGTGAACATGCGTTTGTCGAAGATGATCACGTCTTTGCCCGTGAGCGTCTTGCGAAACGTGATGAGTCGGTCGCGAACCATGCGATCCATCTCTTGTGACTCGAACGCCGTATCCGGCCCGGTCGTGGACGACGGCATCAAGTCGATGCGCGAGACCGGACGACCTTCGCTGTCTCCAACGGGCGCATCGAGCGATGCTTCGCCGCTCGACAAGCGCCGATCCATGTCGACGACTTCGCTTTCTTCGACGTCGAGCCGCCTTGCGATTTCGGCCGCCGTGGGCTCGATGCCCATGGCCGACAGCTTGGCTTTTTCCTTGTTGAGGTTGAAGAAAAGCTTCCGTTGCGCCTGAGTCGTTCCGAGTTTCACCAGGCGCCAGTTGTTCAGGATGAACCGCAAAATATACGCGCGTATCCACCAAGCAGCATACGAGCTGAGTTTGACGCCGCGATACGGATCGTAGCGTTTGACCGCCTGCATGAGCCCGATGTTGCCCTCTTGGATGAGGTCCATGATGTTCTTGTAGGCACGGCGATATTCATAAGCGAGCTTCACGACGAGGCGCAGGTTTGCCGTGACGAGCCGCGCAGCCGTCTTGACGTCTTGCGTCTCGACGTAGTGCCGCGTGAGCTTTTGCTCTTCTTCGGGCGTGAGCAGCGAGTGGCGTTGAACTTCGTGCAGATAGGCTTGGAGAGGGTCGGTGCGCGAAAGCGCGAAATCGCCACCGCGTGACGCAGTGATCGGACGCCGCGTGACGATCTCGACATCACCCACATCGTCGGTGCCGATCTCGACATCACCATTGACGATTTCTCCCGCGACTTCGATGACGTCGGGCTCGTCTGCCGGTCTCTCTGCATCGTTGTCGGGAGCCTCGGCGGGCGCCGGCAAAGGTTCGGCCGGGCGCGTGGCTTTTGTCGCGGCGGAGGCAGGCCTCGCGGCTGGTCGTTTGCCTCGGCCACTCGTCCCGTCCGCCGTCGCTTTCTTCGTTTTCGTGCGCGGCGCGCTCTTCTTCGTGGGCACCCGGTTTACCTCTCGCAAGGTTCTTAATACACGTTCACCCTCGCACGCTAGCTGACCGTTCGCGAGGCCGCAGGAACGTGCTAGAGCGCTCCGTGCGTGAGCACCTCGGCGCCACCTCCTGCTTCTCTCTCGGCCCAGCGCACACTCAGGCCCTGGTACTTGATCGTGGCCATGATCAGCTCGTGGCTCATCGGCGTCCGCGGTCTCTCGGATTCCTTCTCCACGCTGCTTTTCCTTCGGGAAAACAACGTTCCCGACTTGCGACCGCTCGTGCGCGGCATCAACGAAGCGACCGAATCCGCTGACGCTTTCGGACACTTCGTGGACCTGATGAGCGCTGCACATTTGCGCGCACTTGGTGAAGCCGCCCAAATTGCCTTTCCGCTCTCCGCGGGCAAACTGATCTTGTCCGTTCTGCTCATCATCACGAGCGCGATGGCGATGAGCGGCCGGCCAGCTTCGCGCGTGCTCGCGATTCAAGCTCACCTCGCCTTTGCTGCTCTTGCCACTGCATCGTTCTGGCTGTTGCGCGATACGCGATATGCGGTGTTCGATGTCATTGGCAGCGTGCATCATCTCCTGCCCAAACTCTTCCCGCCCGAACCGCGGTGGATGTTGCGACTGTGGTCGGTGATGTTCACCAAAACGGGGCTCGTGTGGGTGAGTCGAGCGTCTTTCGCAGTGTTCGGCGTCGGCGCGCTCTTGCTCGGCGCGCTTGCGCTCACGACGGCACGAACGAAAGCGTTCTTCGATGCGGTGGCGGCGGCGACCAAAGATGCCGAGGATCCGTGAGCGAACCGCTTGGTAAGGTACGCGTTTTGCCGGACGATCTGGCAAACCAGATCGCCGCCGGTGAAGTCGTCGAGCGTCCTGCAAGCGTGGTCAAAGAGCTCGTCGAAAATTCGCTCGATGCGCATGCACGCCGCGTGCGCGTTGACATCGAAGGGGGCGGCGTTGCGCTTGCTCGCGTCTCCGACGACGGCGATGGCATGCCGCGCGTCGACGCACAGCTTGCCATCGTTCGACATGCCACGAGCAAGATTCAATCGATCGACGATCTTCGTGCCATTCAAAGCTTTGGGTTTCGTGGCGAGGCGCTTCCGAGCATCGCGAGCGTGAGTCGTTTTTCACTTCGAACCCGCACGCGAAACGATGTGGAAGGCGCGCTCGTACGCATCGAGGGAGGCGGTGGTGCCGACGTATCGCCTTGCGGCGTCGCGGTTGGAACGAGTGTCGAGGTGCGGGATTTGTTTTTCAATGTTCCGGCACGACGTAAGTTTCTCCGTGCGGTGGGCACGGAAAGCGCGCATGTGACAGAGGTCGTCGAAGCTGCCGCGCTTTGCCGTCCCGAGGTGACGTTCGTACTTTCGCGTGACGGGCGGGTCGTGCGCGAATGGCTCCGCGCGGAGAGCCGGGAAGAGCGGGCGCGGGACGTATTCGGCGACGAACCGCTCGCCGCGTGCACCGGTGAGCGAGGTCCTCTGCGGGTCGAAGCATTCTTGTCCAGGCCCGAGCGGGCTCGAGCGGGTGCGACCCGACTTCTTTTTTTCGTCAATGGTCGCCCGGTCAAAGATCGCACGCTGGCGCGCATGGTTGCCAATGCTTATGGCAGTGTGCTCGATGCGGGACGGTTTCCGGTGGGTGTCGTTCATATCGACTTGCCGCCGGATTATGTCGACGTGAACGTGCATCCACAAAAAGCCGAAGTACGTTTTGCCGATGGTAAAGCCATTCAAGACGCGCTTTACAAAATCATTGCGCTCCCGCTTGCTCGCTCTTTTGGTTTGCCCGCCCCCGGCGCGCATCCGTGGTCGAATTATCACAAGGGGCGCGAGGCTCGGGCCGAAGCGGCACAATTGGCGGCCGCGGAGAAATTGGCCAATCCGCTCGACTTGCCTCCACCTGTCGAACACGAGCCTTTGCCTGTGGGATCGACGGCACCCTTGCCTTTTGGGGAACGAAAGCCGCGTCCTGCTGAAAAAAAACCAGTGCCCGCGGCAGCGTGGAGTGGTTCGGGCCGCTTGATTCCCGACGAACCCAGGTTCGATCCCATTGGTATTTCTGGCCAATCCGATCCAGCGCTTGCGACGGTTTCTTCCGAACCCGATCCGTGGGGACTTGTCGCCGACGTTCCGGGGCCATTTTCGCCCGCAGCGCTGGAAGTCGTGGAAGCCGCTTCGATTGCACCGATTCCTGCCGCCGAAATGCCTGCAAAACCCGCTTCGTATGCGGCGGTGTTGGAACGTCAAACGATGGACAGGCCGGCGGCATTTGGCGCCCTTTCCTTCGTAGCGCAAATGCGCCTCACATTTCTCGTGTGTGAAGGACCCGACGGAATGTACGTGATCGATCAGCACGCGGCGGCCGAGCGAGTCACTTTCGACAGATTACGCAAAGCATACGAGACGCGAGCCGTGGCGTCGCAACGGCTGCTCATTCCGGAAATGGTGACCATTACAGCAGACGAAGCGGCAATCATCGAAGAGGCGCAAGACGATATCGTTCGCACGGGGCTCGAAGTATCTTTGCGAGGTCCACGCGAAGTTGCCATCACTTCGGTGCCGCAAATTCTTTCGGGCCGAGCGTCCCCGGCCTTGCTTTTGCGAGATTTGTTGTCCGAACTGTCGCGGGCAGGCGAACGCGCATTTTCCGGTGCAATCGACTTGGCACTCGCCACGATGGCCTGTCATGGCTCGGTTCGTGCGGGCGACCCGCTCGCTCCCGAAGAGGCCCAGGCTCTTTTGCGCTCGCTCGACGACGTCGACTTTGCGGGTCATTGCCCCCATGGTCGTCCGGTGGTCATGAAGATCCGCTGGTCGGAACTCGAGCAAAAAGTCGGGCGACGGTAATGATTTTCGTGATGCCGATGGCCACAGCGGCTGCGGATATTGCAGCATCGAGTGCGGAATTCGCAGTCTTGGTTCGTGTCATTGTTCATTTCGGCGAGGAAACGGCGTAGAGTCGGCAAGCGTGCGAAGTGGCACGCGCTGTGCTGCTCGACTCGGTCGACATTTCATGGTTCGCAAAGCCTGTCCCCCTGAAAATCGCATCCTTGGGCACGCTTCGGAGACGCTTGTTTCGCTTTCGCGACCGAAAAAGAATTACGCTCGTCACGGCATTTTGGCGACGGCCCTGTTGCTTGGACTCGCGCTTGTTTTGACCACGTGGTTTGCATGGCGCGACGCCGATGCATTGGCGGACACCGTGAGTGAGGGACAAAGCGAGCTTTATTTGCGGGCGTTTCGCGATTTCAGCGCGGATCGTCGTCCAAAGCAAGCGTTTCAAGCGGTACTCGACACGTATGCAGAAAGTGGTCTTCGAGGTGCGGGCGTATTCGATCCCGAGGGGGCATTCGAGGTGATGGCGGGGGAATTTCGCGAGCCGCAACCGCAACCGCCCGATCGGCCCCATGGTCGCACGCTCACGCGTATTGGAAATCGATATCGTATTATTATGCATTCACCGCCTGGGCCGCCTCCGTTCGGTGCAGGTGTACCCAATGGATTTCCCCCGCCATGGCGACATTTGCCGCACAAGCGGCCTCCTCCTCCCGAATTTTACGATCAATTACCACCGCATCTGGGCAAACTGCCGCCATTCGACGTGTTGGTGTTCGAATTCGAGCCGCTTTTGGCAACGGGTCTCACGCAGCGTTCTCGAAGGACGTTTTTCTTGTCCGCCGGTGTTGCTGCGTTGCTGGTATTGGCTGCCGTGGTGCTTTGGCGCCGAGCCGAACGCGAACAGGAGCTCGGAGCACGCCTTGCGCAAGCGGAGCGGCTCGCGTCGCTCGGGACGATGAGCGCGGTGCTTGCGCACGAAATCAAGAATCCGTTGGCGTCCCTCAAGGGAAATGCTCAATTATTGGCAGAATCATTGACTCCAGACACTCGTTCGCGTTCACAGGCTGATCGTGTCGTGGAAGCGGCATTGCGGCTTCAGGGGCTCGTGCAAAATCTTCTCGATTTTGCGCGTGGTGGAACCATTGACCGCACCGATGTGGATCCTGCGGAATTATTGTTTCTTGCGGCCGAAGAAGCGGCTCCTCGTGCGTCTCTCGATTTGGACTCCGCGCCGGCGACTTGGTCGCTCGATGCGATTCGCATGCGACAGGTGCTCGAGAATTTGTTGCGAAATGCGCGGCAGGCGTCCAATCAAGCGATGGTCAAGGCTCGAGTATTCGTAGAAGACGGTGAACTCGTGTATGTCGTAGAAGACGATGGGCCTGGTTTTTCTGCCGAAATTTTGGAGCATGTATTCGAGCCGTTTGTCACAACAAAATCTCGCGGTGTGGGGCTCGGCCTTGCGGTCGCCCGAAGAATCGTTTCCATGCACGGTGGGACGATGAGCGCGAGAAACAAAGTCGATGGCGGAGCCGAATTGAAAGTGTCGATTCCGCCAATGCGAATCAGGGAGGCAAGTGACCATGGCGCGGATTCTCGTCGTGGATGACGAAGACGGGTTGCGTGAATTCTTGTGCGACACGCTCGAGGCTGCGGGGCACACGGTCGAACGGGCTTCGGATGGAGAAATGGCTTATCGCATTCTCAATTCGCAAGCGTTTCACGTGCTCGTAACGGATTTGAAAATGCCGGGAATCGACGGCATGGAGCTTGTGCGTCGCACGCGGCGGGAGCAACCCGAAATGGAAATCGTCGTGCTCACGGCTCATGGTTCCGTTGCTGGTGCGGTCGAAGCCATGAAACTCGGGGCGTTCGATTACCTGGAAAAACCGATCCCCAGCCCGGCGGCGCTTCGTTTGGTCGTCGATCGAGCTCTCGAACGCCGTGGATTGCATGCGATTGAAGAACACGTCGCCGAGGCATCCACTTCTCCGCGGCTCGGTTATGGATCTCGCGTCATGCAAGACGTGGAAACGGCGCTTCGAAAAGTGGCTCTCACGGACGCGACGGTGCTGCTTCTCGGTGAAAGTGGCACGGGCAAAGAGGTTGCGGCGCGATTCGTTCATGCGAATAGCAAACGGGCCAAAGGACAGTTTGTCGCAGTTAATTGTGCAACGCTTTCGGAACAACTTTTGGAAAGCGAGCTGTTTGGCCACGAAAAGGGAGCGTTTTCCGGAGCCATTGCGAAGAAGCGGGGCAAACTCGAGCTTGCGGAAGGAGGGACGTTTTTCCTGGATGAAGTTGGTGAAATGAAGATCGAACTTCAAACGAAGCTTTTGCGCGTGCTGCAAGAGCGGCGATTCGAACGGGTCGGCGGAACGTGCTCGATCGATGCGGATGCTCGCTTCATTGCGGCAACGAATCGGGACTTGATGAACGAAATTCATGCAGGCAGATTTCGGGAGGATCTCTATCATCGCTTGGCTGTTTTTCCCGTACGCATGCCGCCTTTACGTGAAAGGCCGGAGGACGTTTCGCAACTGACCGATGCGCTGCTCGCGCGTATCGCGCGCGACCTTGGGCGCCCAGGCCTGTCGCTCGACGAGCGGGCGCGCACGGCCATCGTGGCGGCCAATTTTCCTGGCAACGTGCGTGAATTGCGAAATGCACTCGAACGCGCCGCGATTCTCTCCGAATCCACGAAGCTCACGCTCGACGACATGACGCGTGTGCTGCACGGTAACGGCCACGAAAAACATGTGCCCGCAGCAGCCGACGCGCCAACAATGGAGGAAGCGGAGCAAGGGGCGATTCGTCGCGCGCTGGCGCAATGCGGGGGGAATCGAAAGAAAGCTGCGGAGCATTTGGGAATTGGGTTACGGACGCTTTACGAAAAATTGAAGAAGTATGGCATTCGATGAAGCGTGCGGGGCCCGCTCGCGACGGGTTTTGCCACGCAAGCGTCGTCGCAGAAAAAGGCATAGACGGCCGGCATGGCCGTCGCGTAGAATGCGAGCATGCGCCGCCAAACCTCGGTTTTTCTCGCTGCTTTTGCCCTTGCGGGGTGCGATTCGCCCGCGCGAGTTTACGCTGCCAAACCAGCGTCCCCCCCCGTGACACCCTCTGCGCTCACGTCGGAGATGGTCGCCGTGCCCGTGAAGAACGGTCCACCGATTGCGCCGATGCGCGATGTTCGCGACGAGTATTTCGGCAAAGCTGTCATTGATCCTTACAGGTGGATGGAGACCGATACCGAGGAATACACGACATGGATGAAGGGGCAAGCGCATTTTACGCGCAAAACCATTGACGAGCTTGGAACACGCCAAGCTTGGTTCGATCGGATTACGGCGCTCGACAATGCTTCTCCCCGTGTTCGCGCCGTCGCGCAGCGGGTCGGCATGATTTTTTCGCTCGAAGCCGAGCCGGGGAATGACGCGTACTCGCTTTACGTGCGAACGGCGCTCGGTGCTCCGAAGCGAATGATCGTCGATACCCAGAAATTTGCCGAGGATGGCAAAACAGCGGCCATTGATTACTGGGTTCCTTCGCCAAAGGGCACGCTCGTGGCCTTTGGGATTTCCCTTAGCGGTTCGGAAATGGCCGTTCTGCATGTCGTCGAAACGAAAACGGGAACGGTTTTACCGGACGTCATCGATCGCGCGCGATATGCCAATCCATCATGGCTCGACGAAGGGTCATTTTTCTACAAGCGCGACCGAAAACTTCCAGCGAATGCGCCCGCGACCGAACGGTTCACAAAAGCCCGCGTGTACCACCATGTGCTCGGTACCGACCCCAAAAGAGACTTTGCCACGTTTGGTTACGGCGTCGTTGAGGGTCTCGATGTCGAGGAAGACGCATTTCCTGCGGTGAGTGCATACGAAAACAGTCCTTATGCGTTCGCCACGTTGAATCACGGTGTGCAACCGGAAATCACGCTGTACGTGGCAAGAAAAAGGACGCTCGGCGGGGTAAGAGTCCCCTGGAGAAAAGTCTTCGAGCCTCGTGAGGGAATTACGGACTTCGAGGCGCGGGGAACCCACATCTATGCCATTACCCACAAGAATGCCCCTCGAGCGAAACTTCTCCGTATTAATTTGACCATCCCCGACTTGTCCAAGGCGGAAACGATCATTCCCGAGAGCGACGCCATCCTCAAACAAACTGGCCTAGCGAAAGACGCGCTTTATGTCAGCAAGCTCGAGGCAGGCATTCGAAAGCTGGTTCGGGTCCCTTTCCATACGAACAAGGCGGAAGCAGTCGAAACGGGTTTGGCTGGAACCGTGGCGGCGTTTTCCACGAACGAACATGTTCCCGGCGCACTGGTGAGGGTCGAGGCGTGGACGGCGTCGCCGAAACTCGTGGCACTTCATGCCGGGATGAAAAGAGCCAGACCGACGAGTATCATTCCCCCTTCATCCGTGGCATTCGACAACATCATTGCCACCGAAGTCACGGCGAAAAGCTCCGACGGGACAATGGTACCGCTATCGATCATTCATCGAAAAGATTTGCCTCGAGACGGGACAAACCCCACGTATTTGCATGGGTATGCTTCGTACGGCAACGTGCATGGACCGTACTTCGATCCGACGGATCTCGCGTGGCTCGAAAAAGGTCACATCACGGCGGTTTGTCACGCTCGCGGAGGTGGGGAATACGGCGAAGATTGGCATCGCGGCGGAAAGCTCGGAACGAAACCAAATACGATCCTCGACTTCGTTGCGTGTGCGGAGTACCTCGTGCGAGAAAATTTCACGTCTCCGGCTCACTTGGCAGGTCAAGGCACGAGCGCCGGTAGCATCTTGATCGGTGGCGCCGTGGTTCGCCGCCCTGACTTGTTTGGTGCAGCGGTCATGCGTGTGGGAATGGTCAATGCGCTGCGTTTCGAGCAGATTCCGATTGGCCCGTTCAATACGAGCGAATTCGGGACGATCAAAACGAAGGAAGGCTTTGATATGCTTTGGAACATCGACGCATACCACGGCGTTGTGAAGGGCAAACTCTATCCGGCGGTCTTACTCACGACCGGAATGACGGACCCACGGGTTTCTCCTTGGCAAATGGGGAAAATGGCTGCGCGACTGCAATCATCCACTTCGAGCGACAAACCTGTGCTCTTGCGCGTTGATTTCGGAAGCGGTCACGGCATCGGCACCACGAAAACGCAGCGTGCCGAAGAGCTTGCCGACACCTACGCGTTTCTGGAATGGCAAATCGGCAAAAAATAGCCCGGTGTGCCTCGGCGAATGCATCCTTGTCGACAATCAGGTGCTCCTGTCCGCCTCTGGATAATACGAGCGCCCCGCAATCATCGTCAATCCTTCGGCAGGCTCGGGCACTTCCACCGTATCGCATGCAAGCGTTCCCGGGGAGGTCACTCGAAGCAGCGTTTGGACCATGTCCGTTGGATTGTCGTAGCGGTGCGGAAATTCGCGCGGCCAATGAAATGCCATTCCCCTCGTCACGGGACGACCTTGGAGCAACAGCCCGCCGCCCAACATCATTTCATGCTCGGATACGCCACGGTGCACGTGTGTCGAAATGCTCGCCCCGGGTTTGACACGAACACGATACATTCCCAAATTAGGCCGAACCGTTTCCATGCCGGATGTCCGGACGATCGGTCCCTCGTGAAGCGCATCTACCCAGCCAAACGTTTGTTCCTCCGTGCGATAATGCATTTCGGATGCTCGTCTCGTCACTTCGAGCGCCGGAATGGCTTGTCCTGGCAAAGCACGCGGTTTTTCTAGTCGTACTGTTACCGCTTGCACCTGTGCGCGATGCGCGTCGCGCGTGGGTGGCGCAAGCAAATATCGCGCGAGCGCATTGGCGGCATGTTCGAGCATTCGAAAGCGACAGCTTTGCAAAAGAAAGTACACTTCTCCCGCAATGCGCGCATAGTCCACCGTGCCCTCGATGCCGGCATCCGACGTCGCTGGCCGCGTGTCGAGGTACAAGAACAGCTCGATCAACAGCGGCTGAGGCTGCTCGCGCTCGTGCCGATACACACCGACGATGCAATCAATCGACATGCTGGATAGCGAAATGCAATCCAGCGGTCGGCCGTGGTCATCGACGAGTTGCTGGCGGTGGCTCATGGCTGTTCGATAGGAGAGACAAACGTAACAGCTCGTGTGTCCTTCCGCCAGCGGCAAAAAGGCCGAGCCGTCACAACGTCGGCCACACGACCCCTCGCGCCCGGAGGTCCGCCACGGTGTCGCTCAACGTTTCAATGGCGTCACGCGGCGAAAAACCGAGGTCCCGCATCGCTTTGCCCGCATCGAGATACCAATAATGTTGCGCCATTTCTGCGCTCACACGGTCCACCGGGCTCTCCGTTTTCAACCGGCGCGCCACCCGATCCATGATTTCCGCTCCAGCCTGCGCCAGCAGCAAGCTCTTGGGCGCTTTCATCGTGGGAGCTTCGACGCCGGAAACCCGAGCAAGCATTCCAAAAAAAACGCCGAACGTGAGGTTTTTGGCGCCAAGCAAATATCGCTCGCCTGGGTGGCCCTTGGTCATTGCCGCGGCCATGGCAATCGCTGCGTCACGCGCATCCACAAAGGACAAACCACCCGCGGGCACCACGGGCACACGCCGCTCGAGAAACTTCACGACGTCGCCCGTCGACGAACCCATGACGTCGCCCGGCCCAAGAAGCAGCGTGGGATTCACAGAAACGACTTCGATGCCTTTGCCATTCTGTTCGAGCGCCGCTCGTTCGGCATAGAGCTTCGACCGATAATAGGGCCACCGTGCAACAATGCCCTGTGGCGCTTTCGCCGTTTCATCCATGACTTTCGGCTCGGTGCTAACCGCGATCGTACCGCTCGTGCTCGCCAAGACGAACCGCTTCACACCCGCCGTGCGAGCTGCATCGAGCGTGACTTTGGTGCCGTCGACATGGACTCGAAAAAGCGCATCGGCGTCTTCGGGCCGCCGAGAAACTCGGCCGGCGCAATGAAACACGCCCTCACAACCAACGACCGCCTTGCGAACGGCATCGGCTGACAATACGTCCCCCACCTCGACGGAAACGGCTCTCGGTAGGTCCGAAGGCTGCTTACGGCAAAGCGCAACGACGTCATGGCCACTCGAGAGCAAAACGTCGATGAGATGACGGCCCAGAAAACCCGTGGCACCGGTAACGAGGTAGCGGCTCATGCCAGATCGAATACCTTTTGGAAGGTTTGTAGTAGCGAAATGTCGTTGGATTTGACTTGCCCCGACATGAACTCCATCGGACTCGGCGTGTATGCTTCGCGAACGATTTTGGTGAAGATGTCTGGCGACGTCTTCAGCACGCAATCGGCCTGCGCTGAGCCTTCGGGTTTTCCCATGCGCGCCTGGCATTTCGTGGATTCGACCCGCAGCGTCCACTTCGCCTCGGTTTCGTTTCCGAGCGTGAAATAGTACGTCACCGGAGCCGTCACACGACCAGGGACGAACTTGGTTTCGAGCTCTCGGAACAGCACCACGAGCGGATGCTCCTGTTTGGGCATTGCATCGTCGATACGATTCAGATCGCGAATGTCGAGAACTTTGCCTTCTTTGAGCAAGACGACGGCCTGCCTCGCGAGCTCTGCGACTTTGCGCGAAGCCACGGCCATTTTCATTCCGGCGGTGAGCCTACGCAACTCGCGCACTTCGAGCGGCGGGCCAATACGCGCCACGATTTCGCGTTTCTTGGGTATCGCATTTCCCTTGGGCAATGCTTCGTATGTACCACCAAGCCAAACTGGCAGAATGTCGATTTCGTGGTGTAGCGAAAGATGCCCAATCGCCGCACCGAAATCGTGGATTTGGCCGTTGGTGCTTCGAGTTCCCTCGGGAAAGATGAGAATCGTCGTACCCTGATCGAGCAAATCGCCGGCTTGGCGAAGTGCCTGTCGCAATCCGCCCTTGCGATCGAATGGCGCAAGGTTCGTCAAATTTTCGAAGTATGCGCGACGCCACTTGCCCGATTCGAAGAAATAATCCTGCGCAGCGAGAGACACGAGATCCCGTCCATACGATCCGAGCGCATACTTGACAAACCCCATGTCGAGATGGCTCGCATGGTTTGATGCGACAATCGTATTACGATTGTGGGGAATGAACGCCCGTCCGGTGACTTTTGGCTGCATCACGCGGTCGTAGAATCCCACTTGCGCTCTGCCCATGAAACC
>Ga0138256_10001224_pt1 | contig 27724 bp, 22 predicted proteins | sample KNB2016incub_MG_FD_105486 | JGI IMG/M metagenome (GOLD analysis project Ga0138256, IMG submission 105486) | Active sludge microbial communities from wastewater in Klosterneuburg, Austria - KNB2014incub_MG | ecosystem: Engineered > WWTP > Activated sludge > Unclassified | place: Austria...
GATTATTTTCTACCATAGTATGGGCTGTGTTTCTGATACTCGTTTTTCTATTCAGCTGGGTTATTTATCGTACAGTAAGATTGGTTTTAATAAAAGGGTATATATGTAAAGGCGATTTGAAAAGAAGTATATTAATAGCAGCACAATATACTCTTCTTTACACCGGCTGGATTTTGGGAATTGTCTGGTTGCTTGAACATAAACCCTGGAAGTATTTTATATCCTAACCCCACCTTAATCCTCTCCTTTAGCTAAAAGGGAGGAGGCTGATAGGGTTTGTTTGATTTAAACTTTTAATGCGCTATGTTAATTTCAACTATTTATTTTATATGAAGAAGATAATTCTATTATTAAGTATTGTGGTCTTTTCTTGCTCTCCGGTTAAACAAACGTATAATAAAGTTACTTACAGTTTAAAAGTGTTAGTTACAATTAAAGATTCTTTAAATAGTGTTGTACTTTCTGATACTCTGAATTGGCAGAAAATATCCAATCCCATTACCGATAGCACTATTATAACCCTTAAGTCCGATACTTTGATAATGAGAAAAAGAAATAATTTACCTTTTGGACCGAGTAATTCTATTCCATTCAGAATCAATTCTAAACAACTAACAACCATAAAAGTATATACGCTTGATTCCTGTTTTGTTAAGATGGAAAGTACTTTTGAAAAAGGATATTATAGATTAGAATTATTTGATTACAAACATGGTAGTGGGATTTTATTTATTTATTTTAAAAATGATGAACAAATATTTAAAGACAGACTTCTATTTATGAAATAACTAGTTTGTCTTAATGTTTGAATTAAATTTTTTATTGCGCTAAGTTGCTTATGTTTTGTTGGGAATGATTTGCTAACCAATGAATATCTTTACCTAATATCTTATTCAGATCGAATTAAACTAATTATAATTCTTTAGTTAAATATGAAAAATTTTAATAAAAATATTTATGCGGTTGGTACAATACATAACGATAGCATAAAGCTTGAAAATGTAAAATGTGAATTGAAGTTTAATGTTATAAAAGAGAACATAATTGAAGCAAAGATTTATTCAATTTCTAATTTTGTGAAATTACACGAAATATTAAATGGAGATTCTAGAATATCTTTTTATTCAAACCCAAATTATGATTCAATTAAATTTGATCTTGTTACTTACTCATTTAATTCAGGTTCGGCCAAAGAAGATACACTTTATGTGAAAATCTCAAATCTTGAAACAATTCAAACCTTTTCAGATAATAAAATAACAAGATTACTTTTAAGTTTTAATCTACCAGAGTTGCCAATTTTCAGTCGTAGAAGTTATTTGAATAAGCACGCTAGCAAAGGATTGTTGTATGGTTGGGGTGATCCATTATTAAATAAAAAAGGTTGGTTTGAAGATGTAATTACGATTGATGCTAAATATGGAGTACTAAAAATCTATCCTAGTTTTGAATTTGAGACATTACAAGAATATGAAGGAATGTTTAACTGCGAATTAGTTCTTAAAAAATTGAATCTTGACTATAAATCTAACGATCTATCTGAAGGAATTGATTTAGAAATAAAAAATATTATTACTGATGTTGAAGAGTTCCTAAAGATAATTTCATTTATTGAGGGTTGTTTTGTTGAACGACATTATTTAAAGGTCTATGCATTTGATCTTGGAGATTCAGTTGTTCAAGAAAGAGAATATGTGAGAAGGATTAAAGAGCGTCAAATAATAAATTATGACATAATTTATTATAATAAGTTTAAGGTGAAAATTCTTCAATCACTACCGTTGTTATTAAAAAGTAAATACAATCTAAATGTAGGTGTAAATTCCGAATTCGAAAAAATACTTAAAAGATTAATTACATCGTTAACTATTAAAGCTGTTGATACTAGGATTATTTATATGCTTTCAGTTTTGGACATGATAAATTTATGGAGTAAAAGCAAAGGCAAGGGTTTATCGCAAAAATTACAGTATTCTTGTGAAACTAATAATATAGAATTGATTGACTTGTTTCCCTATATGAATAAAAATTCTGTACTCAATGAAAAACAAGATCTATTATTAAATAAAGTCAGAAACAATATTATCCATAATGGTGTGTATCCTAACAGTTATGAAGAAATCGATGAGGAGATTCTTGCTAGTCGTGCATTAGCCGAAAGATTTTTACTTAAAATGCTCGGTATTGACTATAGAAATTCTGGTTTAGGTTACAAAAGAAAGAAATAAATCCCCTTCACCCTTAGCAACAATTAACTTTTGCTGGTGTTGCAATTGCTAAATGTTAATTGATATTGTTTGTTCTTCTACATTAACTTTCACTCGCGGTTTAGAAAACTATTTCAATTCTCTATTTATCTCTTGATATCGGTGTTGTGGGCGGATGTATTTGTGTATAGTGGAGTGATAAACAATATTTTATCTGTTGCAATCCTGCAATTAATAAATAATAAATTCAATTTCAAACACTTTTAATTATCAAGGGAGTAACTATGTTCAAACTTGTTAAACTTTTCAAACAATGTTTTTTGTTAACATTATTTCTAGCACTGATCGGCACAAATCAAAATTTTGCGCAATCATTTAATAAGGTAAATTCTATAAATGATTATCATCCTATCGATTTACCTTCAGATGAACCAGATATGGGTACAATAGCTGTTGGTTTAGGAATTGTTGGTGCTGGTGCACTGGTTGCAATTTTGTGGCCATCGCCTTCTGCAGAATTGGAATTAAATACAGAAGAGATAAAAAACCAAATCACCAGCTTATCATCATTTAGTAAACCTATAAAGTTAAGTATGGATGAAGGAAATAAATTTGGTTTGATTGAGAGTATCAATACAGATCAGATTAAACTTAATGAACTAGAAGCAAATAAGATTGATGATGTAAATCTGTTGATGGATCTTGAATCAGCGGCAAAAATCGATAGAGCTTCGAAAACAAAATGGGGATTATTTTTAGCTGCTGCAGGTATTGGTATTTGTGTGATAGCTTCGTCCAGTAATAGTAGTGGAGTAGATGAAGTTGAAGATGCAGAAAATATTTCTCAGTATTTGTTATATGGTGCAGGTGCTTGCGTCATCGTTACAGGTGCAATTATGTATTTAACTAAATCTGATGCTGAAGATGAGTGGGAGAAATATGAAAACAAATATTCAAACGATGTAAGTTTATCAGTTGATTTTGGTTTACAGAAAATTTCTGGTAACCATTTTAATACAAATAATATTTTACAAACAGTTTATCCTTGTATTACTGCCAAACTACATTTTTAATTTAAGTGTATACTATAATCCCTCTCCTTGGCAAGTCGAGTGATTTCGACTTCTTATGGGAGAGGGAAATGTGGTGAGGTAGAATTCATTGCTAATCATTAATTGACTTACAAAAACCTTTAACGTACATTTTAACAGGCAATTCTAAAATTCTTAGGGAGCAATTCAAAATTTACAACCTTATCCAGTAGTTGTGCATTAAAATTATTTTCTTAGAATAATGTAAGGTGAAGTATGAAAAAGTTAATTGCATACTTGCTGATATTTACCATATTTAATCTTGTTGGGTGTTATACAAGAGAACAAATTATTTTACCTTCCGCTTATCATTATAATGAGGATGCTGATTTGACAATCTCGATGAAAGATACTTCATTCGTTATTAAAAAGGGTTCGTATAAGTTATAAGATGACACATTGATTTGTACATTATCAGAACGCATCAAAAACCTAACGCAAAAAAGAGAAGTTAAAATACCGGTAAACAAAATTGAAAAACTTGATGTAAAGAAATTTGATACAACAAATTCCTGTTTATTAAGTGGTAGTGTTATAATTATTGTAATGCTTATAGTAGGAATATTTTTTATCGATGACATAATTGATTTAGACTTTAATTTACATGGTTCCTATTAACTTTATTCTATTAAACTTATTGATAAACAATTACTAATCATTTAATTTTAAGTCGTATTTATTCACATTTTATTAGGGGCTCGTTATGAAAAGCAAAATTTCCTTTTTGGTACTATTAAACCTACTTGTTACACTTAATGCCCAAAACTATTGGCAACAATCCAGTGGTCCTTATGGTGGTATTGTTTATTCTTTAAGTACAAATTCCATTGGATATATTTATGCCGGTACTCTTGGCCATGGAATTTATCGCTCTACTGATGGTGGAAATATTTGGAGTTCAGTGGGTTTACAAGACAAAAGTATTTACTCACTTGTTACCAATGTAAGTGATCAAGTATTTGCTTGCGATAATGAAAGCGGTTATGTTTATCGCTCTTCAGATAATGGAAACAACTGGACCCCAATACTAATTGATTTAGTAAACAATAGTGTTACTGCTCTTTCTACTAACTCAAGTGGTCATATTTATGCTGGTACTGTGTACGGAAATGTTCATCGATCTACAGATAATGGAATCCACTGGACCGAGATTGGAAATGTAAATGCTCATATTTCTGAGTTACTAATAGATTCTAATAATTTCATTTTTGCAGGTACCCCAACCCAAGGACTCTTTCGCTCAATTGATGGTGGAACTCATTGGAATGCGATTGGTTCAGGTTTAACTGGTGGAGTTATCAATTCTATTATATCAAATTCGGATAGCCTGTTATTCATCTCTATAAGCGATGTAGGAATTTATCGCTCTTCGGATAATGGAGATAATTGGACTGAAACTAATTTAGATTTAATAGATACATATGTCACTTCATTAGTAATTAATTCAAGTGATATCTTATTTGCGGGCACAGCTGAAGGTGGTGTTTTCCGATCAACTGATAATGGAGAGAACTGGACGCATTTACCTTTTGGTGCAAATCCTTTTAAAATTCTTTCAATGACAGTCGATTCAAATGATCATATTTTTGCGGGGACTGGATTTGGAGGTGTTTACATTTCAACAGATAATGGCGAAAACTGGGAACTATATAATTCAGGATTGGTTAATGCAAGTTGTTATGCTTTTGCTAAAGATTCTAATAATAAATTATTTGTTGCAACATATTGTGGTGTGTATACATCAATAGATGGGGGAAGTAATTGGGAATTATCGGGTCTAATAGATGTCCCTATTAATTCGATCAAGATTAATAATAAAGATTATATTTTTGTTGGTTCATTGGGTAGGGGTGTTTATCTTTCTACGGATGGAGGTGGAAATTGGATTGAAAAAAATACTTATTTAACCGATCCAACAGTAAGTTCACTAGTGATAAATTCAGAAGGAGATATCTTTGTTGGTACATATAGTGGTGGAGTCTTTATTTCAACAGATAACGGAGATGAATGGACACAAATTAATTCAGGTTTCACTAACATGGAAATTAGGTCCCTTGTTATAGATTCGAGTGATAATATTTTTGCCGGAAATTTTTTTGGAGTTTATAAGTCAACAAACAATGGAAATAGTTGGACAAAAATGGGACTTGATGAAGTTGTTTCTGATTTCGCCATTAATTCACAAAATCATCTTTTTGCTGCAGATTTTGGAGGGAACATTTATAAATCAACTGATGGTGGTGTCAGTTGGAACCAAAAGTATATTGCACCTTATGTGCAATCTATTTTAATAAATTCTAGTGATTACATTTTCGCCGGTACCTCTTCTCAAGGAGTTTATTACTCAAAAGATAATGGAGAAAATTGGACTCCGATTAATTCAGGATTAAATACACTCGATGTAAAGGCTCTATCATTTAATTCATATGATGAACTAATTGCCGGTACCGAGCGGGGGGGTGTCTATAGAAGTTTAAATCCATCAAGTACAGAGGAAATTAACAACAATCCAGCCAATTTTATTTTATCTCAAAATTATCCAAATCCATTTAATCCAAGCACCAGTATTCAATATGCAATAGGCAGTAGGCAATTTGTGCAACTAAAAGTTTATGATATTCTGGGAAATGAAATTGCAACTCTGGTTAATGAAGAGAAATCACCCGGTACTTACGAAGTACAATTTAATGTAGCGCAGGACTCCCGTCCTGCGATAGGCAGTGGAATTTATTTTTACCAATTAATTGCCGGTGATTTTGTTCAATCAAAAAAAATGATACTAATTAAATAGTGGTTAAGATTTTTTGAAATACAGTAAATAATTCAGGCTCAGTTAACTGAGTCTGAATTTAAATTTATTAAATTTGATTAAACAAATTGGATACTCTATGTTAGAGCAGCTAATTATTGGGTTTTTGTAATTACTGTTTAGCAACATTTTTTTACTAAAGGGAGTTCTAAAATGTTAAACTTTTCTCACTTCAATAAACTTTTTTTGATATTTCCAATTCTTTTTATTCTGGGATGTTCAAATCCAACAGATGTTGATTATATAGATTATATTAATATGGCGGGTATGCCTGTTATAAAAGGATATTATATAACAACAAATGAAAATCCTGATGGAAATGGTGAATATGTTGGTTCACCACAATATGATCCAGCTAAAGCAAATGTGTTCCCAAATCCATATATAGAAGATCCGACCATTGGTGGAACTTCGGATTCCAGATTTATAACATTTATACACTTACAACCAACAACTACTAAGATTTTTATTGTAAAAGGAACTTGTGAAAACCAATTAAATCAACCTTCATATTCATATTTCGGAATCCCATCTTTTAACAATCCGGTTAATGTTGTAAAAGAAATATCTAAACAAGATAACTCACCATTTGCACGATGGGATTTTAGAGATGAAAATGAAATTATTATGAGAGAAGGTTATTTTAGAGCTTATATATTTGGTGAAGATGTGCCTGAAAATACTTTTGTGGATTTTTATATTTCACTTGGTCCAGACATTATAGATTATTATTAATATTTAACAGGGATAAAAATGAAAACACTTTTTTCAATTCTTTTTTTCTTAGTTATTTCAACTTTAATTATTGCACAATCACAAAAAGGTAAAGTTGGTGTCTCCGCAGAAATTCAAACTCAGCAAATGGATTTTTTGTTACCAATATTTGTAAATGATAGGGTGTCAATTTCTCCTGCAATTGGTGTTGCTAATATTTCTGATAAATACACTGATTTATCATTAGGACTATTAATGCGATATCATTTATTTACTGAATCTGTAACGCCATTTATTGGAGCAAGATTTGGAACTTTACTTTTTATACCTGAAGAAGGCGATATGATTTCAGATTTAATTTTAGGTCCTTCATTTGGAGGTGAGTATTATTTTTCTGAAAATTTTAGTGTAGGAATTGAATTGCAATTAAATGTTGTTGTCTCTGGAGAAAAATCAATGAGATTTAGTAACCCAAACGGAACCAACATAAATAGCGCCACAGCAATTTTTGCAACGATTTATTTTTAATCAAGATTAACAAATAAAATATAATATTTTTAAGGGTGTGGTATGAAATTATTTTTAAGTACAATAAGTTTTTCAATTACTATCTTATTTATGACATGTTCTACTACAAAGCCTGTTATAACAGATATTCCAGATATTGATAAACAATCGCCAATCTACTACTCAATCGATGATTTAAAATTATCCTTGAATGGAGGTCTCTTATACGATTTAACTTCATTCGGTAAAACATCTGGAAAAGACTCCATTGGCAGTCAAATTGAAAAATCAGATATTGAAAATGTAAATATATTAAAACATCCATTTGGTAAATTTGATTACTCATTTGCTTTGGAACCATCTTTAAGCCACTCTTCTAAATTGTTAGCCAAAGCCAATGATGATTTTTCTTTGATAAGTATAAGTTTTAGCAGAGATGTTGATATTGATATTGTGGATTTAAAGGACTTGCAAACAATTAAGACTTATGAAATCTCTTTACCAAATCAAGAGTATAAAGATGAAAAATATCAAATACCTTGGTCAAGATCAGATGAAGCGTTTTTTGCAATGATTGAAGATACATTGTTTAAGATTTTTCCTACTCAAAATATTTTACAAAAAATTATTGTGAGAAATCAGATTTATGATTTCTCAATTTCACCGAAAGAAAATTATGCGTTATTGTTTACACAGGATTCTCTGTTATTACTGGATTTAAAAACAAAAATATTAAAACCAGTTTATGAAGCTAGCAGAACTTTAGGAATTAATAGAAAGTTTGTTAGAGCATATTCCTGGCAGGAAGATGAATCTAAAGTAATATTTGCAGAAGGTTGGAAATTATTTGTTTATGATATAATTCATAATACTCTTACTAAAACTGATGCGCGGGGAAAAGTATTTTCGGCAGAATGGATAAATAGTGATGATGTTTTAGTTGTTACAGGTGATTATCCTGATGATATGTCAGTTATGCAAAGTAATAGATATTTTAAGATTCTAAAATATTCGTTAAGTACTGAAGAGTTTGTGAAAATACATGAACGAATGAATCATGAGCCATTTAATATCAAACCAAGATTATCACCATCAAAAAAACTTATTCTTTTCTCAGAAAAAAAATCTGGCAGAACTTATCTTGTAAAATTGATGACTCTTGATGGTTTAAATGAAAATGTGTTAGCAGAAGGATATCTACCATTTTGGGGAAAAGTTAATAAATAAACATATAAGCATTTTACTATTCTGTAAATTTGTTCAAATAAAAAAAGAAGAACAAGAATTAACCAATAAAAATTAAGTAAGATAAAGATATAGCTAATAACTGATTGCTCTAATCGAAAGAAATGTATACTAATATATGAATATTAGTAAATTTAAAGTAGCAGAACTGATTTAACATTAAAGATTTAGTAAATAAATCAAATAATAAAAATTTTGCAGAATAATGTTTAGTTGTGCAAAATATTTCTAAAGTATCTGTGCTTTAGTTCCTTCCAGGTAATCTTCTCTATAAGCTTCTATAAATTCATCAACACCTTCTGGTGATAAAAAATTTAATAGTTCAATTGTTGATTCATCGAAGCTATAATTTTCATCCCAGATAATTCCGGGCATTTGAAATTTGCAAGTGGAATAATCTGCAAGATGTAAAATTGCTGTAAGAAAATTATTTTCTTTTGAGTTAGCCGGTCTATGATGAAATTGTAATGAATCAGATAAGACTGAAGGTAGTGACCATTTTTCTGTTAGAAACTCGCCAATTTCCTGGTGAGATAAGCCTAAAACTCTATACTCAGATTCCAAGAATGAAGTTTTATTTTGTGCAGAGTAACCAACAATTTGAAGAAACTCATTAGATAAATATTCGTGAATAATAAGTATTCCCATATCGTGCAGCATGCCAGCAGTAAAACCATCGCCTTCAAAGTTAAATCCAAGATCTTTTGCCATTCTTTGTGTAAGTATTCCAACAATCATTGAGTGATTTAAAAATTTATCCGGATTAAAATATTTGTCCGATTTCATCTTCATAGTAGAAGCCATTCGGATTGAAGTTACAATTGATTTTATCTCACGCATACCAAGCATTAAAACAGCCGCGCCTATGTTTGTAACATTTCTTCTTAATCCATATAGCGGTGAATTTGCAACGGAAAGAACTTTAAGAGTTAGTGATGGATCTTTTTCTATTATCGATGTTACTTTTTTTGCAGAAATATCGTGTGAACTAAATAATTGTGAAATTTCTTGAAGTACTCGTGGGATTGGAGGAAGAGTTGTAACAGTTTGCAGTTGTTTTAAAATATCATCTGCTTTGTATAAACTATTAGTTTGTTGATCATTCATTAAACAGATTCCCAGGTAAATTATTTTACAAATGCTATTTACAAAAAAATAATATCATTTAGAATTTAATAATATAATTATATAAAGATTCATTTTGATAAAACCTAGTTAAAGTTAGATATGTTGTGATACGACTTGCTATGATTCCAAAAATGAATCCCACCAACATCCAACTAATAAATAAATAGCAGGAAGTTAGTGGGATTATAATTGTATCTTATTTTCTGCTGTACTTAATTTCCATCGATTTCATTTCACCACTGCCCATATCGGTAAACATTTCAAAAGTTGAATGATCTTTATCAATTATCGTTATAACATTTTTAACATCAACCTTGCTGCCATTTGGTATAACCATTTTACCTTTATAAGTAATAGTGTTTGCGTTTTTATCATATGCGCCTTCAGTAGTCATCATTCCGGTTCCCATATTATCAATCCAAACATTTTGATAAACTTTAAGTGCATTATCATAACCCGTAATATCCATTCCACTAAAAGGCATTCCCATCATCATTCCAGAAAATTTACCAACTATATATCTTCCATCCATAATAGATTCGTATTTTGTAGTACCGGTTGTTTTCTGTGGTGGTTGTGTTGGATCCATCCACATTGTAATATCACCTTCCCATTCACCAACCATTGATTTAAGCATTTCATGCTCTGCTCCGGGAGCCTTATAGGTTTGCCATTCTTTCATCATCTGATCTTGATTTGCGTCCTGGGCAAATACTGTAAAAGAAAATATAAAAAGAACAACGGACAAAAACTTAAAAAGAAATTTCATAGTGCCTCCTAAAGAAATTTGTAGAGTTAAAGAACATAAAAGAAACCGGATTTAGTTAGTTATTCTTAAGTAACATAGTTTCTATAAAATCAATTGTCAATAGTCAAATATTATAAATATTAGATTTAATTGATTTCAAAAAAGCTTTAATCTAATTTTATTAAACAGCTTATCAATTATTTCATAGGGGAGCTATGGAATCTAAAAAAGTTTTCTTGCTTTTATTTCTATATTGTGTTTTATGCAGTGTTAATTGTATTAGTCAGCAGCAAAGTAATTTCACTCACTTTACGGTTGATGATGGTCTTTCACAATCATCAGTGTTTAGCATTGCACAGGATGATCTTGGATTTATGTGGTTTGCTACGGAAGATGGTCTAAATAAATTTGATGGAAAAAAGTATACTGTTTATAGACCAATTGATAATGATACAACTTCACTCCCTGATCTTGGTATTAGAAAAGTATATCGAGATAAAAAAAATAATATCTGGATACTTTCTCTAAGAGGTAAATTAAGTTTATACAATCCGTATAAAAATAATTTTACACGATTTGCATTTCCACAAATCAATGAAAAATCTGTTAAGATAATCTCACTAACTGAAGACGCCAATGAAAGTCTTTGGGCTGCTACAACTAAAGGTGAGTTTTTTATTTATGACTATCAAAGCAAAAAGTTTAAAACTAAAAATTTTAGTGAAAAAGTAAAAAAAATATTTCAACCATTGCACTTACAATGTATGTTAGTTGCTACTGATGGAACATTTTGGATCGGAACATGGGAAGGGTTAATACACTTAAATCCTAAAACATTGGAAACTATTTGGTATAAAAACTCGTCTAGTAATTTGCAATCTCTTGCGGGTGATATGGTTTTTAGTCTTGATGAAGACGGTGATGGCAATATCTGGGCTGCAAGTGCAAATGGTGGAATTAGTGTTTTTATAAAATCAACAAAAACATTTAAGGTTTACAAAACTAATTCCAAAAATAAAAACTCAATATCCAGCAACAGGATAATGAGCATTTTAATTGACAGTAGAAATAAAATCTGGATAGGATCTTTTGATAAAGGTTTAGATTTATATGATCCATTAACAAAAACATTTAACAACTTTTCGCACAACCCTTCTATCACAAGTTCATTTAGTACTGGCGCAGTGATGTGTTTATTTGAAGATAAAAGCGGCGGAATTTGGATTGGTACGGGCGGAGGTGGATTAAATAGGTATGATCCATTCAATCAATACTTCTATCACATACAACACATTCCGGGCAATCAATCAAGTATAAGCCCAAATCCTGTGCTTGCAATTTGCGAAGATCATCTTGGAAATTTATGGGTTGGTTCTGATGGCGGAGGAATAAATATAAAAGAAAAAAACTCAAATGAATTTAAAAGCTATTTGCAAAATCCATCATTTGGAAGCAATGCAATAACTGCAATTTATGAAGATGATAAAGGTAATATTTGGATTGGTGCTGATCCAGGTGCTGATTCACCTGAAGGAGCTTTAATTAAATATGATAGAAAAACAAATTCATTTATTCATTTTAAAAATATTTCTATAAAGTTTGGTGGTATCTCTACAATTTACGAAGATAAATATGGTCATTTATGGATAACAACTCCATCCGATGGTGTGCATTGTTATAACCCTAAAACAGAAAAAGAAGTTGTATATAGAACAAATTTAATGGACTCAACAAGTTTAAGTAGTAATTCAATCTTTAGTATTTGCGAAGATAGTTATGGGAATTTATGGTTTGGTTCAATTGCTGCTGGTTTAAACTTATTCAATCGTGAAAAAAATTCCTTTATTAGATTTACTAATAAACAGGATGATAAATCCAGTTTGGGCAGTAATGCTGTTTGGTGCATCGTAGAAGATTTAAATAAAAATTTATGGATTGGAACCTGGGGCGGTGGAGTTAATAAATATTTAAGAGATAAAAATTCGTTTATTAGATATACAGTTGATGATGGTTTATCAGGTAACATAGTTTATAGTATTATCCCTGATGATCAAAATAATTTGTGGATTGGCACAAATAAAGGATTAGTAAAGTTTAATACTTCTGCTATTAGTTTTACAAGTTTTGATAAATCAAATGGACTGATGATTAGTGATTTTTCTGCCGGTGCAACATTTAAATCAACAAGCGGAATGTTTTATTTTGGTGGCAATTCAGGAATTATATCATTTGATCCTAAAAAAGTAGTTGAAAATAGTTTTATTCCAAATGTTGTTATTACTGATTTTAAAGTTTTTGATAAACCATTTCGGTTAGAAAACTCAATATTATATACTGATAAAATAGTTCTTAATTACGATCAAAACTTTTTTACTATTGAATTTGCATCACTTGATTATACGGCCCCTGAAAAAAATATTTATGAATATAAACTTGAAGGGATTGATAAAGATTGGATTAAATCAAATGGAAGAAGATTTGCTAGCTACACAGATATAAATAATGGTAATTATAAATTTAAAGTCAGAGGTTCAAATAGTAGCGGAATATTTAATCCAAAAGAAGTGATACTAAGTATTATTATATCTCCGCCTTTCTGGAAAACCTGGTGGTTTAGATTGCTTGGATTAATTGTTTTATCAATCATTTTATATTCAATGCACAAATATCGTTTAAATAAATTACTGGAAGTTGAAAAAACAAGAAATCGAATAGCAAGAGATTTGCACGATGAGGTTAGTGCAAGCATTACCGGCATTGTTTACTTTGCTGATGCTATGAAAACTGAAGCGAAAGAAAAAGAAACTCCAGTCTTAAAAAAACTAATTGGTCTGATAAGTGAAAGTGCAACTCAAATTCAGGAATCTATGAGCGATATTATATGGTCAATCAATCCTGATAATGATGATTGGAATGTAGTACTTCCAAAGTTACGAAGATATGCTTCTGATCTTTGTGAGAGTAAAGGAATAAAGTATAGTATCGAAATCCCTGATAGCTTTTCAGGCAAATCATTAAAGATGGAACAGCGACATGATTTTTGGTTGGTGTTTAAGGAAATCGTAACTAATGCAGTTAGACATTCATCTTGCTCTGAAATAGAAATTAAATTGTTCAATGATTCAGATTACCTTTGTTTAACAATATCTGATAATGGTATTGGTTTTAATTCTGAAATTCCATCTGCAAATAATGGAGTAAAAAATATTCGTTCTCGTAGTAAAACCTTAGGTGGCACTTCAGAAATAAATACTTCTATAGGAAATGGAACACAATGGAAAATTAAAATTCCGTTAACAGTAACTAAATAATAATGGTCGGCAATGACTAATAAATCAAATTTAAAACAACAAAAAACATTTAATGAAGATTCTATAATTAAATTGATGATTATTGAAGATAATCGCTTTACAAGAATTGGATGGGAAGCCGTTATACAAGCTAATAAAAACTTTAACCTTGTTGGTTCTTTCTCTGATTGTGAATCAGCGTTTGGTTCAGATGTTCCACAAACTGCTGATGTTGTTTTAATGGATATTGGACTTCCTGGAATTTCTGGAATTGATGGTGTAAAATATTTGAAAGAAAAGTTCCACGATATTCTTATAGTAATGTGCACAGTTCACGAAGACAGTGAAGAAATATTTCAAGCTATTTGTGCTGGTGCTGTTGGCTATCTTACAAAAAGAACATCTCCTGAAGAATTAATTAAATCGTTAATTGAAGCTTATAATGGCGGCTCGCCAATGACACCGAGTGTAGCAAGAAAAGTTATCGGTTCATTTCAAAATGTAAAAGCATTTGATGATGAAAATAAAATTTCAGAATTGAATGAAAGAGAAGAACAAATATTAAATCTTATGGCACAAGGCAAATCATACAACGCTATTGCTGATGAAGTTTATCTTTCTATTGATGGCGTTTATTATCACATCAGACATATCTATGAAAAACTTCATGTTCACAGTCGTGCAGAAGCTGTAGCGCAAGGAATAAAGAAGCGATTGATCGCACCACCCAAATAGTAAATTAAAAAATCAAATATCGAACTAGGGATTAAAATTCTAAAATCTAAAACTTATTAAATCGATATTCTTCATTCCTTGTTCATCATTCAAAAATCCCACTTACTTTTAACTAAGTATTTTGCTAAAAACTACAGGTTTACGTAGTGCCATCATTTCTATAATAAATTAGTTTTTAGTCAGTAATTGTTAAGAGGATACAATTCGTGTCGTTATTTAATAGCAAAATTATAATTAAATATTTCAGAAGAAAAAAGTATGGTAAAATTAATCCAAGAGAAGAACTTTCTGATCTTGAAAAGAAAATACTTGAAGAAATTTCAATCGGTAAATCATATCACACAATAGCAGATGAACTTCAAATGACAAAAGAGGATGTACAAAAGAATATTCGTGAGATTTATATAAAACTTCAAGACAAATCATAGAAAATATAATATAAATCATTTTTTAATTAGAGGAATATATGAAACTTATTAAACAACTTATCGTTATTACAATATTGTTAAATGCAATTGTATTTCCACAAATTCAATCAACTGTCATTGGTGGATATTGGAATGATCAGAATACTTGGATTGGAGGAGTTATACCCGGAGCAGGAAATGATGTAATAATTAATGGACCCATAGTACACGCATCTGCAAGTGGTTATACTATCTTAACCGAGTATTGTAATAATCTAACAATCACAGCATCCGGTTCATTACGGAATGGCGGATATGGTGGTGGATTTGGGATTTTTCCTTTGGTAGTTGCCGGCAGTGTTATTAATAATGGAGTTGTCTCAAACGGTTCTGAAGATTGCATCAAAATATTTATTTCAGGCGATCTCGAAAACAACAATATTTGGATGCCGTATGAAACTGAATTTCAAACATCCAATAATCATAACTTAAGTCTTGCACCTGAAAAATCATTTGGAAGCAGATTGCGAAATAATGGTAGTCCTACTTTTACTGCATTAACAGATATGTTGTTTACTTGTGATTATAGTGTAGATGGAAATCTTTATCGTGATCACTTTTACTTAAATGGATATACATTTAACATAGGTAATCATTCGATTGAATTAAGACAATGCATGATAAATAAAGGAATGCTAACCGGGGATATTGAAATTCTCGGAACATTTACAACTGGCTGGCCAGAAGGTTACGATATTATAGATACTCTTTTATTTGTTGGAAATGTAACCGTTACCGATACACTTAAAGGAAATATTTATGGAGGAGGTTATGGAATTTATAAACTTAGAGTAAATGGAAATCTAACTAACAATGGTGTAATAAAAGATGATTATGATACTGATGGCGCACTTAATGCCGATGACCTTGAATTATTAATTACCGGTAACATTATTAATAATGGGATTTGGGAGTGTAATTATGTAAGTCTAATTGGAACAGAAACCCAATACATTTTCCAAAACTTATATAAGCAATTTGATAGCTACTTTGTTGATCTGAACGCAACTAGTAAAGTTCAGGCACAAAGTAATATTACTATTACAAAAAATTTTGATTTAAATGGTGCAACTTTGGAAATGGAAGATTATTTGTTGTCAATCAACGGATGGTTGTATGATGGCATTATAAACAACGCAAGTTTACGCAATGGATATCTTCAAAATATCACGAGTACTGGTGATTTAGTTATTGAAGGGACAGTAACGATTGATAATAATAACATCTTTCAAGGCGCCTTAGTTATAGATGATACATTACAATCAAATGAATATGGAGCTGGAAGTACAGTATTTTCTTTACCTGTAAATGGTGATATTACAAATTATGGTGTAATTAAAAACATTAATTCTGGTGATGTACTTTCACTTGAAATTTCTGGGAATATTATTAATTACGGAATATGGGAGAATAGTTTTACAAAATTATCAGGCTCACAGGATCAAAGCATATTTCAAGTAACCGGTAGAAAATTTGTTTCAGATTTCTTAGATCTTGATTCGACTAGTAAAGTAATTGCAACCAGTGATATAAAGATTGATGGTAATTATAATCTCAACCGAGCTACCCTTCAAATGGATAACTATGAAATTGAGGTTAGCCACAATTTATATAATGGCAACATTCTATCACCTAAAATTAAAAATGCTACTTTAAGTAATCTTAAGGCTTATGATAATATTGAAGTTAGAGGTGTGGTAGTTATTGATGATGGAAATTATTTTTATGGAGATTTAGTTGTAACAGATACATTGCAGTCACAGGAATATAATGGCGGATATTACCTTTATGTTCTAAAAAATTATGGCAATGTTCAAAACAATGGTTTGATAAGAGATGAACCCAATCAAAATGAAGACTTTGCTATTCATGTAAAGGGTAATCTTATTAATAGCGGGCAATGGACAAATTATAAAACTTTTCAACTTTACTATCCAAACGATAATTCACATAACATTAGTTGTTTAAATAATAGCAGTACAAATTGGTTATTTAGTAGTTCAAATATTACAGGAAGCGGCGCATCAGCTTTTTCAATTACTTCAGGTGGAGGAACTCAAACTATTTATCCAAATCAATCTTATAATTTGTCGGTTCAATTCACTGCAACGACTGGAGACACAACTGCTTTATTAAATATTGATTGCACAGAGATTGGTACTTTAAATAACATTTATTTAGTTGGTCATAATTACAACACAACAGTTGAAGTAAAAGAAGAAATCAAACAAACTATTCCAACAGAATTTGCTCTATCTCAAAACTATCCAAATCCATTTAATCCAATTACTACGATCAGATATCAACTACCAATCAGTTCTGATGTAACATTAAAAGTATACGATTTATTAGGCAGAGAAGTTGCAATACTTGTTGATGACTACAAACAAGCAGGAAGTTATGAAGTGGAATTTAATCCCGCCTCAAGTATTAATACTCCTGCATCAGGAATTTACTTTTATCAACTAAAGACTAGGAATTTTATTCAAACAAAAAAAATGATGCTCATAAAATGATATTGTATTGGTTTACAACTAACAATATGTAGGAGATTACAACAATTGTCATTCATTATGCTTACTTGAATTTAATAAATAATTATTGTTAAATATATTTAGCATTTATAAAACTTCTCAGCAATAATAAAAAATTTAGTTTTGATTTATTTCGCATTTACTTAAGGGCAAGGGTATTGTCGTTTGTTTATGTATATCGATTGTCTTATTTGATAACAAAATATTTCAGAGGAGACTTGCTATGAAAACTCATGTTAAACAACCTACTATTTTAGTAACCATTTTTATTATACTATTTAGTATTTCCGCAACTGCTCAATGGGTTCAAACCAGCGGTGTGACCGGTTCTAATATTGAATGCTTTACTGTAAAAAATTCATATATATATGTTGGTTATAATGATGGTATTGATAGTGGTGGTGTCAGTCGCTCAACAAATTACGGAATCGATTGGACGAATGTTAATACTGGTTTGCCTTCGAGGAAAATAATGGCACTTACTACATCTGGTAATAATCTCTTTACTTCTGAGTATGATGCAGGTGTTTATTTATCTACTGACGATGGGGCAAACTGGAATATTACAGGTATTACTGTTGAGTATATTTATGGATTTGCAACAATTGGTACAAATATTTTTGCTGCAAGTACAGAAAATGGAGTATATCTTTCAACCAATAACGGTACAAGCTGGAATCTGGTTAATTCAGGATTAACTAATGTAGAAATTCGCGCTATATATGCAAAAGGATCGGATCTTTTTGTTGGAACTCGTGGTGGCGGAGTATTTCTTTCTACAAATAATGGATCAAGTTGGGCCGCAGTTAATGCTGGTTTAACAATGAAATATGTTTATGCTCTTACTTCAGTTGGTTCAAATCTTTTTGCAGGAACCTGGAGTGCTGGAGTATTTCGTTCAACTAATAATGGAACTAACTGGACAGCAGCTAATAATGGGCTGCCGGCTAATCAAGTTTTTGCACTTATCACAAATGGTTCGAATATTTTTGCAGCTACATACGGTAGTGGTGTATATCTTTCAACAAATAACGGAGATAATTGGTCTGAAGTAAACAACGGTCTATCCTCATTATCTCTAAGGGCACTTGCTGTCTGTGGATCATATTTATATGCTGGTGGAGATATTAGCGGAGTTTGGCGCCGTCCGTTATCTGAAATGATAACAGATGTGAATGATAATGAAAACGAATTGCCAATTGATTTTATTCTTTTACAAAATTATCCCAACCCATTTAATCCTTCTACAACTATCAGTTTTCAGTTGCCGGCAAGTAGTAATGTAACTTTAAAAGTTTATGATATTCTTGGAAATGAAGTTGCAACATTAAGTGATGAATACAAACCAGCTGGCAGTTACCAAGTTGATTTTAATACATCTTCCATCAAGTATCAAACATCTTCTGGAATTTATTTTTATCGTTTGCAAGCTGGAGATTTTATTCAATCTAAAAAAATGATTCTGCTAAAATGAAGAATTCAAAAATGATATAAAAAATAATTAATGTTCTAAATATTTATTAACAAAATTATCGGAGTCTGAAATGAAACTAATGCATTTTTTTATTCTTTGCTTCTTAATGTTAATATTATTTCCTGTTACTTCTTTTTCACAAGATGAAAAAAAAATCAATAAAATAGATTACAAATTAGATTATAATTTAAATGGAGTTTTCAGTGGAGCAGGTGGAAAATATTATTTAAGACAACTTGGTGACGAGGTATTATGGTATGGTGAAGAAGATGCCGTATCACCAACCTGGTCAAATGTTGCTCATGGAATAATAAAAGGAAATAAAATAATTGTTAAATGGGCTGATGTTCCTAAAGGAGAAATTATGCAAAGTGGAAATCTTGTAATCCGAATTGATTCAAATGATGAACTTGTACTACTTGAACAAGAAGGTGAATATTTTGCAACAGATGCCTGGACAAGAATACCGTAATATTAATTTCAATTCAATATCGAGTAAGGAAAAATCTAAGTTTTAACTCGTTAATTAAATTTGAAAGGTTTTAATATGAAAATATTTTTAAGAATTCTATCAATAGTCATATTTATTTCTTTTATATCTGTTTTTGGGCAAGAGCCTGAAATAACATGGTCTAAATTTTACAGACCTAACAGTACTTTAAGTATTCAAACAATGGCTGTAGCATATGATGGACATCAATTACCTAATGGAGATCTAATAAGCGTTGGTATGAGTGTTAATCCATTTATAATGGCATACATTGTTAAAACAAATTCCGATGGCGATACTCTCTGGACGAAAGAATATTTTACGGATGTATTTAACTATGGAAGTTTTACAGGAACTGATATTGAAAGGACCAATGATGGTGGTTTCTTTATTTCTGGATATGGAACGCGACAAGCAACTACAGGAATATGGATTTTAAGAGTTGATGCAAATGGAGACTCACTTTGGTCAGCTTATTATACCGGGGGAAATGTTGATACTGCATATGTTACAAGGGACATGAAAATAACTCCAGACAACGGAATTATTATACTTGGTTCTCTTGCTGGTGGAATAACTTACGATGATAATGTTTTTGTTATAAAATACAGTTCAACTGGTACGCTACAGTGGTATAAGCAATTTGGAAGTGTGGATGTAATTGACATGGCAATATCAATTGAGAACGCATTTGGCGGGGGATTTATATTTATTAGCAAGTACGATTCTTCAGGCTTCGACCAATTAAAGCTTACTAAAATTAATAATGCTGGAGAATATGAATGGAGTAATATTTATTTGGGTACTCCTGAAGATGCAGATGAATGGGGAGAAATACGTAGAACAAATGATAACCACTATATAATTTGCGGAGAAGATTTTGGTGATTATTTTTTGATGAAAATTGATCAAAGTGGAGGAATCGTTTGGTATCATACTTATGGATTTGAAACTTATCAGGAATCTGCAATGAGTGTTTATCAAACTTCTGATAATGGATATATTATGTGTGGAAATAAGTATCCTGATTACGATCCTGATTATATTCTCTATGTAGTCAAAACTGATGCAAACGGATTGGAGCAATGGAGCAAACTTATAGATTACAATACTTTTGGTTGTAAAGTTGAAAAGATTGAACAAACAAATGATGGTGGGGATGTGATGTTTGGACAAGCTAGATTAGAAGATGGTGGAATGGATCATTTATTAATAGTAAAGTTAGGTGGCACTACAGATGTTGAAACTGATCCCAATAAACTGATTCAGTTTAAAATTGATCAAAACTATCCAAATCCATTTAATCCAATTACTACGATCAGATATCAACTGCCAATCAGTTCTGATGTAACATTAAAAGTTTACGATTTATTAGGCAGAGAAGTTGCAATACTTGTTGATGACTACAAACAAGCAGGAAGTTATGAAATAGAATTTAATTCCGCCTCAAGTATTAATACTCCTGCATCAGGAATTTATTTTTATCAACTTAAGACTAGGAATTTTATTCAAACAAAAAAAATGATTTTAATTAAATGATTTTATTGAGTATTTAAGAAACTTCATTTATTAACAAAATCTCCTGCTGGATGTGGGAGATTTTCATATCCAATTAGTTCTCTCTTATATTTCTCAAAATAAAAATTCCATTCAAATTCAAAAAACAATTCTTAAAACTTATATGTACCATCCATAACAAGTTAGTAGCCTTAACAGTGCTTTAAAATTATGTTAGCATTGAGAATTATTTGTTACATATAAAAAGGAGCATGTTATGAAAACTTTATTTATTCTTTTGTTAGCTGTTTTTTCAGCTACGGCGCTAATGGCACAGGGCGGAAATTTTGATGAAGGTGAGAAAACTGCAATTGTTGATAATCTTACAGTTGGAATTGATTCAGATAATCAAGGTCTTAGAACTAGTTCTGCACAAGTGCTTTCAAATCTTATAACAGAAACAAATTTAAATAGTGATGATGCATCAGAAGCTATGATACCATTGTTAAATATGCTTGAAAATGGAGAGACAGAATGTGAGAGAATTTGTGCTGCAGTTGCATTATTTAAACTTGGTAATCCAATTGGTATTTATCGTTTAAGAGGTGTTGCAATATTTGATGAAAATGAAAAGGTAAGTTCGATTTGCAAAAATCTTTACTACAGCTATCACAAATTGAATGGTACAGAATATTTTATTGATTTTTAGTTTCATCAATAAACTTGCAATAATTTGTTATAGCAGGTAGAATTATCCAATTCTACCTGCTATTTTAAAATCTGCATCAGAATATCCGGATATTTACCAATCTTATATACTAATATTATTTTAATAAATTATTTATAAAGATTTATTATGCTTTAGATCTTTCCTATTTTTATACATAACAATAAGGTTTAATAATGCAATACAGAAAACTTGGTAACTCAGATATAAAAGTTTCAGAGATTAGTCTTGGCTGCTGGACTATGGGTGGATTAAATTGGGTTAACGGAACTCCAAACGGTTGGGCAAATGTAGATGAAAAAGAAATCTCAAATGCTATTAATTATGCGATTGATCATGGTGTAAACCATTTTGATAATGCTGATGTTTATGGTAACGGTAGAGCAGAAAGAATGCTTGCTCGCATACTCGGTAATCGAACAAACAAAATTATAATAGCAACAAAAATTGGCTGGTTTCCAGGCACAGCAGAACATGTTTACGAACCAAAACATATTCGTCATCAATGCGAACAATCATTAATAAACCTTAAACGAGATTATATTGATTTGTACTATTTCCATCATGGTGATTTTGGAGAGAATGATAAATATCTTGATGATGCAGTTGAAGTTATGTACAAATTACGTGATGAAGGTAAGATAAGAATTATTGGTCAATCAGCCTATAAGCATGATGATTTTGTAAAACTGATTCCTAAAGTTAAACCTGATGTTTTGCAAAGCAGATCTAATGCACTTGATGAAGGAGTTTTACAGGATAATTCTCCAACAAGGTTGCTAATGGAGAATAACAATATTTCATTTGTTGCTTTTGGACCAGTTGCACAAGGTTTGTTACTTGGTAAATATCACCAAGGCAATCCACCACGGTTTGAACCTGGTGATCATCGTGCAAACCAGGAAAGATTTAAACCAGAAAGTCTAGCTAAGCTTGAACCTAAAATTGAGAAACTAAAAAACAAATTTGGACCTTCAAACCAGGAACTTTCTCGGGCTGCTCTTCAATATCTTTTACATTACAAAGGTGTGGGTGCAGTAATTCCCGGATTTAGAAATCTTGACCAGGTAAAATCTAATTTAAGTGGAATAGACAACCCATTAACTAAAGAAGAATTTGATTTTATCAAAAAAATATTTGCAGAATAATTCAATCATTAAATGAAAGTGGATTATGAAAAAACTATTCATACTTTTTTTTGTTTTGATAAATATGCTAATGAGTATTATTTCATTAGCTCAAGATGTGAATAACACAATCAGCATTATTCCTAAACCAAAAAGTTTCATACTTAGTGAAGGTGTATTTAAGTTAAAACCCAATACAAAAATATTTTATGATCAAAATTCAAAAAGGGTCGCCGATTACTTAACAGAAGTTATTAATCCTGCAACAGGGTTTAATTTTGAACCACAAATCTGGAATGGCAGAGTTGAAACAAATTCTGTTATTCTTTCACTAACCTCTGCAAACAACTATGGTAAAGAAGGATATTCTTTAGCAATTAATCCTTTCAATGTTATAATTGAGGCCAATGAGTTAAATGGTTTGTTTTACGGAATACAATCACTTCGCCAAATTTTTGATGCTCATATTAATTCTGTTGCAAGAGTTGAAGGAATTGATTGGGAACTTCCTGCAGTTTTAATTTTAGATAAACCAGAATTTGTGTGGCGTGGTTTAAATCTTGATTGCTGTAGGCATTTTATGAGTAAAGAATTTGTAAAAAGATATATTGATCTTCTTGCTTATCACAAGTTCAATACTCTTCACTGGCATTTAACTGAAGATCAGGCGTGGCGAATCGAAATTAAAAAATATCCTGAGCTTACAAACAAAGGTGGCTATAGGATCTATGATGATGGAAGTAAATATGGTGGATTTTATACGCAAGAAGATATTAAAGAAGTTGTTGCATATGCAGAAAGTAGATTTGTAACAGTTGTTCCGGAAATAGAAATGCCCGGACATTCAACAGCAGCCATTTCTTGTTATCCGGAAATTTCATGCACCGGTGGTCCATTTGAAGTTGGAACTCTTTGGGGAATCTATTATGATATTTATTGTGCAGGTAATGAAAAAACATTTCAGTTTTTAGAAGATGTAATTTCAGAAGTTGTTGATTTGTTTCCTTCAAAATACATTCACATTGGTGGTGATGAAGCACCAAAGAATCGTTGGAAAAGTTGTGATAAATGTCAGCAAAGAATTAAAGATGAAAACTTAAAAGATGAACACGAATTACAAAGTTATTTTGTAAAAAGGATGGAAAAGTTTATCAACTCAAAGGGAAAACAAATTATTGGTTGGGATGAGATCCTTGAAGGTGGACTTGCACCTGAAGCGACAGTTCAATCTTGGCGAGGAGTAAAAGGAGCAATTGATGCTGCAAAACAAGGACACGATGTAGTCGTTTCTCCAACAAGTAATTGCTATTTTGATTATCCAGTTGATGTTACAGATTTAGAAAAAGTTTATTTGTTTGATCCTATTCCACCGGAATTAAATGAAGCGGAAAGAAAGCATGTTCTTGGCAGTGAAGGAAATATGTGGGCTGAGTATGCACCACAGGAATTGATCGATGACAGATTGTTTCCAAGAATGCTGGCTCTTTCTGAAGTTATATGGACTTATCCAACAGAAAGAGACTTTGAATCTTTCAGACAAAGAGTTCAACGGCATTATGCCAGGTTAGGTTTGCTTGGAGTTAAGTATGGTTTAGAAACCAAACCTTTTGAGTTTTCTGCATTATTTAATGCAGAAAAAAATGTATTTGATGTTAAAGTAAATCAACTTCAAAATGATATAGATTTAATAATTGGAAGTTATGAACAGGAATTATTGGTAAACCAAAATTCTAACCAGTTCGATTTTACTGTTGATAAATCAAGTTCAGTTTTAATTTATGGAGAAAAGAACAACAACAAAGTTGGGAAAACTTTTAAGTATGGGTTTACTTTTAATAAAGCAACAAGAAAAAAAGTTATTCTTACTTATCCTTTTAGTGATAAATATTCTGCTGGCGGAATTGAAGCTTTGACTGATGGTATCCGAGGTTCGGATAGTTTTAGAGGTGGTGATAGATCCTGGCAAGGTTACCAGGGAACTGATTTTGAAGCTGTTGTTGATTTAGGTGATTTAACAAAGGTAAATAAAATCGCGGTTGGATTTTTTCAAGCAACATCTTCATGGGTTGTTTTTCCGCAATCAGTTGAGTTTTATACTTCAATAAATGGTGTTGATTATGTAAGTGTTGGAAAAGTAGATATTCCTTCAACTTTGAGAAATCCGGATTGGACGCAAAATGATTTTAGTTTTGATATACAAAATGCAGATGTAAGATTTGTTAAGATCTTTGCAAAAAATTATGATGAACTTCCCAAATGGCATCCAGAAGCTGGTGGAAAACCATGGCTTATGGTTGATGAAATTATAGTGGAGTAACATTTATCTTTTTTTCAGAATTTATTTTTCAGATTGTCATTCCCACGAAAGTGGGAATCTTGTTAATTCAAAGATGTAACAAATGAAAACAGCAATCATAATAGGTGCAACAGGTTTAGTCGGAAGTTTTATTACATTAAAACTACTTGATGATAATCGTTATGACAAAGTAAAAGTTTTTGTTAGACGATCATTAGAAATTGTTCACTCAAAACTTGAAGAAAATATTGTAGATTTTGAAAAAATAGATTCCTGGAAAGAATTACTTATTTGTGATGAACTTTTTTCGGCATTAGGTACTACAATAAAAAAAGCTGGAAGTAAAGAAACACAATACAAAATTGATTTTACATATCAGCATGAAATTGCTGAAGCAGCTTCTAATAATGGAGTGAAAAATTATTTTCTTGTTTCATCTCTTGGCGCCGATTATAAATCAAGTAATTTTTATTTGCGGATGAAAGGTAATCTTGATGAGAAAATTCAACAGTTAAATTTTGAACGAATTAGAATTTTTAGACCATCAATACTAGTTGGGTTAAGAAGTGAAGAAAGATTGGGTGAATCAATCAGCATAAAAATAGCCGGAGTAGTTGCTAAACTTATTCCGGCATTAAAAAAATATAAACCAATTAACGCATCACTTGTTGCAGAAGCAATGATAAAAACTGCTAATCAAACAACCTTAGAAAAAATTAAGATATATCAATCAGAAGAAATATTTTATATATAATTTTACGGCTGATTTAACTTACCAAGATTATATCTTTTTCTATCATTAGTATCCAAGTAAAGTTTTCTAAGTCTAATTGATTTTGGAGTTACTTCAACCATTTCATCGTCTTCAATATATTCCAAAGCTTCTTCAAGTGAAAACTTAATTGCAGGTGTTATCTTAACAGCTTTATCGGAACCTGAGGCTCGCATATTAGATAATTTTTTTCCTCGTTGAACATTTACTTCAATATCATTTTCTTTGGTATGCTCACCAACAATTTGTCCTTTGTAAACAATTTCACCTGGCTCAATAAAAAATTTACCACGATCCTGCAAGCCATCAATTGCATATGCTGTCGATGGTCCCTCTTCCATTGAAATTATTACTCCGCTTTTAACATTCCCAATTGAACCTTTAAAGAATTCGTATTGATAAAACCTATGATGCATTACCGCTTCACCCTGAGTTGCAGTTAAAACTTTTGTTCGCAGACCCATAATTCCACGTGATGGAATATGAAACTCAATTTTATTCATACTGCCTTTGTTTTCCATCTTCATCATTTCGCCTCTGCGCTGTCCAACAAGTTCTATCACTTTACCAGCAAACTCTGCGGGAACATCAACAACCATAACTTCAATCGGTTCAGCTTTCTTACCATCGATAGTTTTATAAATTACTTTTGGCTCACGTATCTGAAGTTCGTAACCTTCACGACGCATATTTTCAATTAGAATTGATAAATGCAAAATGCCTCTACCAGAAACTCTGTAAGCATCTGGTGAAGCAGTTTCCTGCACACGTAAAGCAACATTGTGTTCGAGTTCCTTAAACAATCTATCGCGTAGTTGGCGAGAGGTAACAAATTTTCCCTCTCTTCCGTAAAAAGGAGAGTTGTTAACTGTGAACGTCATACTGATCGTTGGTTCATCTATCGAGATGATTGGTAGTGGTTCTGGATTTTCTGCATCTGCAATTGTATCACCAATATCAACATCTTCAATTCCAACAATCGCACATATATCACCACAAGATACTTCTTCAACTTCTACTCTATTTAAACCTTCAAAAATAAAAAGTTGTTTAATTGATATTGCGTGAATCGTTCCATTTCTTTTTATGATAGAAAGTTTTTCTGATTTTTTAAGTTTTCCACGGAACACTCTTCCTATTCCAATTCTACCTACGTAATCATTGTAATCAAGAGTCATAATCTGAAGCTGAACTGTTCCTTTTTTTGTAGGTGGCGCAGGAATATCGTTAATGATTGCTTCAAGCAACGGAGTTAAATCGGTACGATCATCTTTCATATCTTTAATTGCCCAACCATCTCTACCACTTGCGTAAATAACTGGAAAATCTAATTGATCTTCATGTGCATCAAGCTCAATAAACAAATCATAAATTTCATCAAGTACTTCCACGGGGCGATTATCTGGTCGATCAACTTTATTAATAACAACAATAGGTAACAAGTGAAGTGCAAGTGCTTTTTCTAAAACAAATCTTGTTTGGGGCATCGGACCTTCAAAAGAATCCACAAGTAGTAAAACTCCATCTGCCATTTTAAGTACACGCTCAACCTCGCCACCAAAATCAGCGTGACCAGGAGTATCAATAACATTAATCTTAAAATCTTTATATGGGATGCTAATATTTTTAGCAAGAATTGTTATTCCACGTTCACGTTCAAGATCATTAGAATCAAGAAATCTTTCTCTAACAACCTGGTTTGTTCTAAAAACAGCACATTGTTTTAAAATTTGATCGACAAGTGTAGTTTTACCATGATCAACATGCGCAATAATTGCAATGTTTCTTATTTTTTTCATCGTTCTCCAAGTGATTAAAATTTGAGGTGCCAATTTACGGAAGTATGGGCAGAAGTCAGAATGACTA
>Ga0138256_10001225_pt1 | contig 27714 bp, 30 predicted proteins | sample KNB2016incub_MG_FD_105486 | JGI IMG/M metagenome (GOLD analysis project Ga0138256, IMG submission 105486) | Active sludge microbial communities from wastewater in Klosterneuburg, Austria - KNB2014incub_MG | ecosystem: Engineered > WWTP > Activated sludge > Unclassified | place: Austria...
GATGAAGCTTACGTCCGCCACGAGGATGGATGACGCCACCCGCGCCGCTCTGGCGTCGGGCCGGGCGGAGCCGCAGTTTGGCCTGTTCATGGATACGCTGCTCGCCATGCGCGGCATATCCGACACTGAGGGCGTCGTCCTCGCAGGCGTCGCGCTCGAGGCAGAGATCATGTCCGACATGTCGCCCAACGCGCTCGACATGGTCTTCGCCGCCATCGACCGCGGCGCTTCGAAGCCGAAAGCCCAACTCGTCTACAACGATCTTGGCGAGACGCCTTCCTTCCTGCAGGACGCCATCCTCGACGCCGAGCAGCGCGGCGGCTGGGGCTTCGGCGGTCCGGGCATCAAGCGCCTGCCGCTCGGCTTTCCGGGAGATGCAAAGATCGAGATCATCCGAATCGAGGCCGGCACGAAAATTCCGTGGCACACCCATAAGGGTCAGGAACTCACGCTGTGTCTCGCCGGCGAATTCTCCGACGGCAATGGCGTCTACCGCCCCGGCGATTTCTCGGTTTATGACGGCTCCGTCCGCCACCAGCCGGTCGCCTCGACCGCCGGCCCCGCCTACGCGCTCGCCGTCACCGACGCCGGCCTGAAATTCGAAGGCCTTCTGGGCGCGCTGCAGAAACTCTTCAACGCCTGATCCGCGCTCACGGCTCCCGCCCCCAATGCGTGTTTCGGCGGGCGGATCCCCCGACGCAACGGCCGGACCCTCGGGTACGTGGATCATGAGGACAGAGTAGGCGACCCGGAAGAACGCGAGAAGCCGACGCGGTGAGCAGCAACATGACGCCCCCAACATAGCTGACTGGAGGGCGCGAAGACGGAATGCCCACAACGCAGAGCAGAAACAAGACGCTCGCAACGTATAGCATTGCAAGATTGGCGATCCCGGCAAACCAGTTGAACGCCTTCGTCTGCATCATCAGGAGGGTGCGGCCGAAACCGCGGGGCGTCCCCGCATCCCCGGCCCTCTATCCCGGCCAGGTCCGAAGCATCCCGCAGGGCAATCGCGCACGCGCGAATGCTGTTCTGCATTCCGTGCCCGCGGAACGGCCAGCATAGTCCGGGAAAGGCGCAATTGGGTTCCTTTCCGGAACCTACACAGCCGCAGGCTTGCGGACCGGTAAGTGCTTTTTGCCCCAGTCCTTAAGTCCGACAAGGGCGGGCGCGAAGTCGCGGCCCTTGTGGGTCAGAACGTAGTCATAGCGCGGAGGCTTGCTCGAATAAGCATTCCTTTCTAGAACGCCAGCCTCGACCAGCCGCTTCAGCCGGGCGGACAGCACATGGCGCGTTACGCCCAGGCTAGTCTGGAACTGCTCAAACCTTGATTTTCCGAGGAAACAATCGCGGACGATCAGCAAGGTCCAGCGATCCCCAATCACCGACATGGCGCGGGCGACCGGGCACCAGTCGGTCGCTAGGTCGTCCCAGCGATTGGCGGCTTTTGATGGTTCCATTTTAGTATTCTGCACGGATTGCGTCCTCTTGCAAAGAAAGTAGGTTCTCTTTCTAAACGGAGGCTTTCGGATGGCTGAAAAACGCTCGGTCCTGGTCGTCGGCGCGGGCGACGCCACTGGAGGGGCGATCGCCCGGCGTTTCGCTCGCGAAGGTTACGCTGCTGTCTGTACCCGCAGGGAAGTCGCCAGCCTCGACCCGCTGCTCGCTAAAATCCGCGCAGATGGGGGAGAGGCGCACGGCTTCGGCTCGGACGCGCGCGTCGAGGAAGAGGTGGTAAAGCTGTTCGAGACGATCGAGCGAGACATCGCCCCGCTCGAGGTGTTGGTCTTCAACATCGGCGCGAACGTGAATTTCCCGATCCGCGAAACTACGGAGCGGGTCTATCGCAAGGTGTGGCAGATGGGTGCGCTGGCCGGCTTCCTCGCCGGGCGCGAGGCGGCGAAGGTCATGGTTCCGCGCGGCCGCGGCACGATCATTTTCACCGGCGCCACGGCCTCGATGCGGGGCGGTTCGGGCTTCTCCGCTTTTGCTGGCGCAAAGTTCGCGCTGCGGGCGCTTGCGCAGTCGATGGCGCGCGAACTGGGGCCGGCGGGCGTGCATGTGGCGCACACCATCATCGACGGGGCGATCGACACCGAATGGATGGCGAAGAATTTCCCGCAGCGCCATGCGCTCAAGGACCAGGATGGAATCCTGAACCCTGATCACATCGCGGACGCTTACTGGATGCTGCACGCTCAGCCGCGCGATGCATGGACGCACGAACTCGATCTGCGTCCATGGATGGAGAAGATGGCTTAGCACCGCAGACAGAAGGAGGCATGGACGGATGCCCAAGACAGTCGAGTTCTTCTACGACTTCACCAGCCCAACGGCCTATCTGGCCTGGTCGCGCTTGCCGGCGATCGCGCAGCGCACGGGCGCGACGATCATCTATCGGCCGATGTTTCTCGGCGGCGTGATGCAGACCACGGGCAACCGTCCGCCCGGCACACTGCCGCAGAAGGCGAAGTGGATGGCGGCTGACCTTCAGCGCTGGGCGAAACGCTTCAACACGCCTTACAATCTGAACCCGCACTTCCCGATGATGACGCTGATGGTGCAACGCGCAGCCCAGGAATGGGTCACGCGCCCGGACTTCGACAAGTATCTCGCCACCATCTTCAACGCGGCGTGGCGCGATTCGAAGAATATCGCCGACAAGGTTGCGCTTGCGGAGATCCTGAAGACGGCGGGGTTTTCACCGGAAGAATTCTTCGCCGCCGCCGAGAATCCCGCAAACAAGGAAAAGCTGAAAGCGGTGACTGATGAAGCCGTCGAACGCGGCGTCTTCGGCGCGCCGACCTTTTTCGTCGGCGACGAGATGCATTTCGGTCAGGACCGGCTCGATTTCGTGGAAGAGGCCCTGTCTCGCGCCTGACCCCTCGTCCGTGGACGGATTCATGGTAAGCATGGTCCGGGATCTAGGGACACGGGGTCATGTCGCAAGAAACATCTGGCGAAGCTGCGCCAAGGAAGAAGAGCTGGCCGTTGCGCGTCCTGTTCTTCTTCATCGCCTTCTTCATTTCGATCGCTATCGGCAAGGCCTTTGAAGTGGCCAGCGATCCGGAATTGCTGGCGGAGGCGAAGGTTGCTCAGCGCGAATGGGTGGAGACCGTTTCGGGCACGTCGCCCGTCGCGGTCGCTTCCACCTACTGGGTCGAACTGAACGGCGCATGGTGGGGCGAATCGTCGGAAGGCGCCTGGTCCGCCTTCGAGGCCAACGGGAAGGGCAAGGGGATCGTGACCCCGGTCTATGCGCTCGTCATCACCGGCGCACGCTTCTTCTACGAAGGCGGCGTACCGATCGTGATCCAACTCGCCCTCGGCGCGCTTGGCGTGGCTGTGCTTAATTTCCTTCGCTCAAAAGGCCAGACGATCCTGTTCGACAACGAACTGACCACTCTTTTGTTCGGCCCGATCGCCATCATCCTCGCGGCCAGTCTGATCGGTATGGCGCTCTGGGGGCTGATGCAGGCGGGGCTCTTCCTGCTTGGATGGGCCACGGACTTTGCCGCATGGGCCGTTGGCGCGACAGGGATTGTCGGCTTCTGCCTCTATTGCTTCGGGGAACTCGGCAAGAAAGGCGTGGAACATGTCCTCACGCCTAAGATGCCAAATCTGAAGGTCTAGACTTTCAGCCCTGCCGCTGTCGCCAGTTCGCGCAGGTTCACCGCGGGGCGCGGTCCGATATGGCTGATCACTTCCCGCGCGCACAGATTGCCGAGCGTCGCCGATTCCTGAAGCGAAAGTCCGTGGGTGACGCCATAGAGCACGCCGGCGGCGTACTGGTCGCCCGCGCCCGTTGCATCAACAACGTGAGCCGCAATGACTGGCGCCGTCCAGGTCTCCGAGCCGGACACGATCACCGATCCCTTGGACGAGCGCGTGATCGCCGCGATCTGGCTGTCGTTGCGGATCTGGCTCACCGCGTCCTCGAAACTGTCGGTCTGGTAGATCGCCAGCAGCTCCGCCTCGTTGGCGAACACGAGATCGCAATGCGTGCGGATGAGGTGCACGAAGCTATCGCGGTGCCGGTCGACGCAGAAAACATCCGACATGGTGATTGCGACTTTGCGCCCCGAAGACTTCGCTACTTCCGATGCATGAACGAACGCCGTCTTCGCCGCCGGCTTGTCGAACAGATAGCCTTCCAGATAGAGCCACTCGCCCGAGGCCACAGCGTCCATATCGACATCGCTCGCCGCGAATTCTGTCGATGCGCCGAGATAGGTGTTCATCGACCGCTCGCCATCCGGCGTTACCGCGATCATAGAGCGCGCCGTCGTCGGCCCGCCCTTCAGCGGTGTGCCAAAGAAGGCGGCGCCGATGCGCTTCATGTCTTCCACATAAGCCGCGCCAATCTTGTCGTCCGCCACCTTGCCCAGGAAGGCCGCGCTCGCACCCAAGCTTCGCAGGCCGGCCACCGTGTTGCCCGCAGACCCGCCAGACGTCTCGACGCGGCTGTCCGGCAGCGCGTTATAGAGATAGTCGCAACGTTCGGGCGAAATCAGGTTCGTCCGCGCCTTCGGGATGTCGTGCCTCACCAGAAAATCGTCATCCACTTGCGCAATCACGTCCATGATAGCGTTGCCAAGGGCGACGACGTCGTACTTCACAGGCATTGAACGAGTTCCACACCCAACCGGCCTGTCCACAATGGAAAGTCCGCCGCGCTGGTCTTAAAGACCGCGTCCTGCCCGGATGCAAGGGATCGTCGCGCCCCGCTTGCCCGGGCTGTGCTCAATCCGTTATTTGCGGCTGCGGCGTGTGGTCTTCGATCAGTTCGATGGCAATCCGGTCAGGTCCTTCAATAAAGGCGTGACGCCATCCCGGACCGCCGGTCGATGCCGGGGCAAGAATGGTGATGTTGTACGGCTTGATCGCCGAGATAGCGGTATCAAGGTTCGGCACTGAAATCCCGATGTGGTCGATAACCGTCCCGGTGGTCGGTTTGATCTCGGTTTCCCCCCGCTCCAGCGAGAAGATCGTGTTCACATTGCCGAAGTGCCTGCGCGACATCCGGTCGCCCATGCCAAATGGCGCAACGTAGCCGGGAAAGACCGGATCGGATTCCGTCAGGCCGAACATGTTGGCGTACCAGCCGCTCGTCGTGAACGGTTGTTTACTGTAGAAATGAATGTGCCCGAAATTGTCGTCCTCATCCGTGTTGAGCTCGATGATCTCACCATTCGGGCCGATGATGTACATGAAGGAAAAGTCCTTCGCGTTCGGCCCGCCCAGCCCTACGCCGATGTCGCGAAGTTCGGGATCGAACTGCGCGCCCAGCGCCTTCTGGCGCGCGAACTCTGCCCGAGCGTCCGGCGCGCCCCATCCCATATGATTGATGGCGGTGCCCGCGGACGGGGCCGGCCGCTCCTTCACTTCGTTGAAAAGTATCCACGACCGCTGCACCCAAATGGCGTCCTCGCTCCCGGCGAATTTTTCCGCCCGGGCGTCGACGTGCTTGAGGTAGTAGGCGATTGCAGCCTCGCGATCCGTGACGTTGAGATGCACGTGATGCAGGCGCGCGCCCTTGATGATCGGCCTCCACGCCTCGATCTGATCCTGATCTGACGGCGGCGGCGCGTTAGACGCACACGCACCCAACATCAACGCGGCAATCGCTAGGCAGGCTGGCGTTTTCATCCCAAGTCCTTATCTGTGCTCTTATCGGCGCGGCCACCGATAGCCACAGTTTTGCGGCATGCGACACACATTTGCGCGACCAGATCCGGCCGAATACGGACGGGTTCGCAAGGACGGCGGAGACAGAATAGATGATCGCAGTCGCACTACTCATCTCGGCCAATCTCGCATCGAACGCGCCAGACCGTCGCGCCGACGCGCACCTCTTCGACATTCAGCTGGATAATCTGCGTAAGGGATTTACCTCGCGTGGTCTTGCGATCGAGCCCGTCCGCTGGATTGATCCTGTCGAGTGGACGCGTTTCGGCGCCGTCTTGGTCAACTGCGCTTGGGACTATCAGGACCGGCACGAGGATTTCCTCACCACGCTCGATCACATCGCGGCGCTTGGCGTTCCCGTCTTCAATTCTCCCGCCACCGTCCGCTGGAATATCCGCAAGACATATCTGCGCGAGTTCGAGGCGAAGGGTGTGCCGATCATCCCGGCCTTGTGGCCCGACCGTCCGGTGGGTGAGGATATACGCGACGCTATGGCCACGTTCGGCCTCGAGGATGTCATCTTGAAGCGCCAGGTCGGCGGCGGGGCGCGTGGGCAGACGCGATATACCAAAGCCAACATGCCGGGCGAGGGATCGATTCTCGATCGGCCTGGGGTGATCCAGCCCTTCATCTCGTCCATCGCGACCGAGGGCGAATACTCCTTCTTGTTCATCGACAGCGTGTTCAGCCATGCGTTGATCAAGCGCGCGGCGCAGGGCGATTATCGGATCCAGGAAGCCTATGGCGGAAAGTCACAGGCGATCACGCCAACGCCGCGCGATCTTCATCAGGCATCCGCCGCGCTGGACGTGCTCGATGAGTCGCCGCTCTACGCCCGGGTGGACATGGTGCGAGGCGCTGATGGCCATCTGCTGCTGATGGAACTCGAAGTCATCGAGCCCTATCTGTTTCCACACGATGGCCCCGGCATTGGCGCCATGCTCGGCGAGGCGCTGGCGAAGCGCATCGGCTAGGGCCGTTTTCACAACTGCAGCCTGCCTCTTTCGTCCTCGCGCGCGCCCTCCTACCTTCGAGGCGGGAGGTCTGCATGCAATATGTCTGCGAATGCACCAAAGGCCGCACCTGGTTCCGCATCGAGACCGACGCAGAGGCGGAAGCCGAAACCGCGCTGATGCGCCATGCCGTCGAAAAGCACTTCCGACGCGAGCAGGCCCGCGCGCGCAAATCCTATGTGCCGGGGCAGGGTCTTGAACGCGATATCCAGCTCAAAGCGCACATTCAACGCACGACGCCGCTTTTCCTCACGCTGCGGGCGGATGACGGCACGGGCCTGGCGACAGCCATGCTGCCGCCGGGCGGGAAACCTGTGTCGGAATTCCCGACAATCATCGTCGGGCCGGAAAACGCCGACCCCTATCCAGATCATGGCGATGCGATCGAGGCGCTGGCGCGCCACTACAAGCTGCCGCTGCCACGGGCGCGTTGCTATCCTTACGCACAGCGCAGCTAATACTTACGCGCTGGTCTTCGGCTCGTATTCACACAGGTCGCGGATCACGCATTCCGGACAACCCGGTTTGCGGGCGAGGCAGGTATAGCGCCCGTGCAGGATCAGCCAGTGATGCGCCCCGCGCTTGTACTTGTCGGGCGTCACTTCCAGCAGCAGGGCTTCGACCTTCTCGGGCGTGGCCTCCGGTGCGAGCCCTGTCCGGTTCGAGACGCGGAACACATGTGTGTCGACAGCGATCGTCGCCTCGCCATAGATTTCGTTTAATACCACGCTCGCCGTCTTGTGGCCGACGCCGGGCAGGGCTTCCAAGTCTTCGCGGGTGCGCGGGGTGATCCCGCCATGCTTGTCGAGGATCATCTGTGACAGGGCGACGACGTTCTTCGCCTTGTTGCGCCATAGCCCGATCGTGCGGATGTGGTCGGCGACGCCGGCCTCGCCCAGCTTCACCATTTTCGCCGGCGTGTTGGCAGCCTTGAACAGGCTCTTGGTCGCCTTGTTGACCGACACATCGGTCGCCTGAGCCGACAACGCCACGGCGACAACCAGCGTGTAGGGGTCCTTGTATTCCAGCTCGGTCTTGGGGTCTGGACGTTCCTTCGCCAGGCGCAGGTAAAGTTCCGCCGCCTTTTCGGGCGGGAAGCCTTTGACCATTGCAGGTTTCTTTTTCTTCACATCCGCCTTCGCCATGGGCGCAACCTAATGCAGCAACGCGACTTGTCATCTCGCGGGCTTGCGAACAGGCGCGCCCGGCCTAAGCTCACCTCGCATGTCGACCATTTATCTCGATGCCGTGCTTGAGCCGCCACGCTCGCTGACGCCGCGCGGGTTCAACCGCGTGATGCTGGGTCTTGGCGCGTTCAGTTGCCTCACCAGCCTCGCCTTTCTCGCCGCCGGCGCCTGGCCAGTCGTTGGCTTCCTGGGTATCGAGATTCTGCTGCTGTGGCTTGTTTTCCGCTTTTCCTTCCGTTCCCAGCGCGCCCGCACCTACGTCCGCGTAACGGCCGATGCGGTCGATGTTCGCAAAGTCGATGGCTGGGGACGGGAGCGCCGGGCAAGCCTGGCCTCGCACTTTGCGCGGGTCGAGTTCGACCGGGCCGCCGATGGCCCGAACGCACTCCGGGTCGCGGCCTCGCAAAGGGCGTATGTCGTTGGTGAATTTCTCACCCCGCGGGAACGCGCGACCTTCGCTCGGCGGCTGGCGCAGGCGATCAGCGATGCCCGCAGCGAGCGCCATTCGGGAGAAACAGTATGAGCGTCGAATTCCTTCACGCCATGATCCGCGTCGGCGATCTCGACGCGGCCGTGAAGTTTTTCCGAGACGGGCTTGGGCTCGCCGAGGTTCGCCGCAATGACTATCCGCAGGGCAAATACACGCTTGCCTTCCTCGCCTCGCAGGACGACATCGCGCGGTCGGGCTGGAACGGTGAAGGCATATTGCCGGCCGGCCTGCCCATGGTCGAACTCACCCACAATTGGGAGGAGCACGAATACGCCGGCGGCCGCAATTTCGGACATCTTGCCTATCGCGTCGACGACATCTACGCCGCATGCGAACGCTTTCAGAAAATAGGCGTCACCATCAACCGCCCTCCGCGCGACGGGCATATGGCCTTCGTGCGATCGCCTGACGGCATCTCGATCGAGTTGCTGCAGAAGGGCGATGCGCTTGCGCCTGCCGAGCCCTGGACCAGCGCGAAGAACATCGGCAGCTGGTAGCTATTTCCGCACTTTGACCGGCTTCACCGGCTTTGGCGGTTTCACTCGTGGCGCGGGCTTCGGCTTTACCACCTTGGCCGGCTTGACGGGCTTTTCCTTCACTGGCTTTGGCGCGGGCTTCACCTTCTGAGGTCCGCCTTTGGCCTTCAGCGTCGGCCCCGCCGTCAGCACAGTCTCAGGCGGGCGCTGAAAGCCGCCCATCTGCGCTTCAAGCGCCTCGGCGATCGCCAGCACATCCATGTCGCCGCCCTCAGGCCCGATGATCTGCACCCCGCACGGCAGTTCGCCAGGTCGGCGCGGCACAGGGATGACCACAGAGGGCAGGTGGCACACAGTCGCGAGCGCGATCCACGCATGAAACATGTGATAGGGCACAGGCTTGCCGTCGACCTGCATCAGCCGGGTGACGGCATCGCCGCTCTCGACGTGTTCGAACGCCGTCGCAGGCGCGACAGGCGTGATGATCGCGTGCCAGCGCGAGAAGAACTCCGACATGGTGCGTTTCAGCCGCCGCCGCGCCTCGTCGGCTTTCAGCCAGTCATGGTGGGTCGCTGCGGAATAGAGCGCCCACTTGCCGAGCGAAAACGGCTCACCGCGCGCCATCAGTTTGGCGATTGGCCGCCCGGCCTCCAACGCCTTCACAAGCGGCGCCGGCATATCGCTTGCGAGGATCGGCAGCAGGAGCTGCAGATAAAGATCGATCAGCGCATTGCCGTCCACATCCGGCTTGGCCACGAGAACTTGCGCGCCCGCCTCGGCCGCAGCCTGCGCCGCGGTCTCGACCGCATCCAGGCACGCCGCTGAAGCGGCAAACGCCTTGTCTTCGGCCCATACGCCGATGCGGCGCGCCTTGAGCCCGGCCTTGCGCGGCAGAACGGCGACTGGCTGATCGGTCAGAACCTGGAACATCAGCCGCAGATCCGGCACGTCGCGCGCCATCGGCCCCGCTACGTTGAGATCGCGCACGGCGAGTGATCCCGGGGCTGGCGGCACATGTCCCATGATCGGCGTGCGGCCATAGGTGGGCTTCAGCGCCGCGACGCCACAGAAGTGTGCGGGCAGGCGCAGGCTTCCGCCAATGTCTGATCCCAGCTCCAGTGGCGTGATCCCTGTCGCCAGCGCCGCGGCGGCTCCGCCAGAACTGCCGCCCGGCGTCCGGCTCAGATCCCAGGGGTTCGACGTGCGGCCATGCACGGGGTTGTACGTCTGGTTGTCGCCGGCAAGGTAGGGCGTGTTGGTCTTGCCCCAGATCAACGCGCCTGCTGCACGCAGCCGCGCCACAGCCGCAGCATCCGCGGTTCTTGCGGGCCGTTTCGCATACTCCGGCGCGCCGGAGGTCGCCGGCATGCCTTCGACGTCGAACGTGTCCTTGATCGTGATCGGCAGACCGTGGAGCGGACCGGCTGAAATGCCGGACGCCAGCAGTCCGTCGAGTTCTTTCGCGCGCGTCCGCGCGCCCTCGATATCCGTGCGCACCACCGCGTTGATTGCTGGGTTCACGACGCCTGATCGTGCGATGTGCTCTTCCAGCAAGTCGGCCGCGCTCACCTGGCCCAGCGCAAGCTGGTCCAGCTGCGTTCGCGCAGATGAAAAGATGTGAGGCGCTTGCGTCATGGACGCGCCAGACCCCCGTTTGCCGCGTTTCCCAACGGCCGTCTCTTGTGACGGCTTCACGACATCGTCTATGCGCGCGGGGCGCCACAATCAAAGTGAAAGCCGGGAAATATTCTGTAACTACAGCGCGAGCACTTCTACAGGCCGAGAACATCCCGCATGGTGTAGAGACCGGGCTTCTGCTCTACCGCCCACTTCGCAGCCGTCAGCGCGCCCTTGGCGAAGATCGCCCGATCGAGCGCGCGATGGCTGATCGACAGGATTTCCTCGTCTGAGATGAACGCCGCCGCGTGGTCGCCGATAATGCCGCCGCCGCGAATAACCGAGAAGGCAATTGATCCCTCCTTGCGCGGCCCCGTCTGCCCGTCGTAGGGGGGAACACGCAGCTCGCCCAGCGGCTGTCCGCGTCCGCGCGCCGCGGCTTCGCCGATCATCAGCGCCGTGCCGGACGGCGCATCCACCTTGCGCCGGTGATGGCCTTCGGTGATTTCGATGTCCCAGTCGGCTCCAAGCCGCGCCGCGACCTGCTCCACCAGACCAATCACCAGATTTACGCCCAACGAGAAATTCCGGTCGCGTACGACGGCGATGCGTTTTGCGTGCGCGGCGACCTGTTGTTCCTGCTGCGGCGACAGGCCGGTCGTGCCGATGATAGCGGCCCTTACCTTCGTCAGTTTCAGCAGGTCCAGCGCGTCGAGCGAGGCTTGCGGTGTTGTGAAGTCGATCCAGACGTCTGCGCTTGCCGCAGCTTTCTGAGCGCTGTCGCTCAGCGTCCAGCCGCCCAGATCCGCGCCGACGCCGGGCGCGCCCGGGCGCTCGCTTCCGCCGACCACCGCAAAGCCATCACCAGCCGCCTTGGCCAAAGCCTGGCCCATGCGTCCTGCGGCCCCTGCTATCGCGATCCTGATGCTCATGGGCCAGCCTTATACCGGGATTTCATGTTGAAGCGAGAGGAGGCTCAACCCGCGCGAATTGACCCGAAGGTCTGATGAAGCGAGGTTCCGGCCATGAAGCCGCTCGCGATTCTCCTGCCCGCAACCCTGTTCGCCTGCGCCCCTGCCTCGGGCCCGCAAGCGGCGAGTGTCAACGACGGCGAAGCGGCAAAGACGCCTTACGGATTTGAAGTGCAGCTGACGCTCACCCCGCGCGCGATCGAGAAGCTGACTGCTATGTCGGAGATGGTGACCATTGCCGGTATGTATTGGGGCGAACCTAGCGAAGCGGGAAAGCCGCGCGCTGACGATATCGGCCAGATCAATCTCGGCCGCGATGATATCAACGTGCAGCCCGCAAGCCGCACCGTGCTGGTGCCTGGCGCCGCCATCGACCCCAGCGTGCTGGAAACGGATGTCGCCGGAGCGCCGCAGGTGCTGGTGAATGTCTTCACGGCTCGCATGGCGCATGAAGACAACCTGATCAATTGCGGGATCTATGAAGGTCCGATCGCGATGGCGCGGGCCAAGCCAGTCGACATCAGATGCGACCTGATTGAGCCGGCTGGGGAAGAACCGGCTTCAGCGCAGCCCACCTGACGGAAGGAAAGCGGCTTACGCCCGCGAGTCTTGTTCGAAGCGCTTCTTCACTTTCTTGAAGAAGCCCTGGCTTTCAGGGTGACATTTCTCGCTGCACTCGGACGCGAACTGCTTGAGCAACTCTTTCTGCTTCGAGGACAGATGCGTCGGCGTTTCGACGAACAATTCCACGACCATGTCGCCGTTCGCGCCGCCGCGCAGCGTCGGCATGCCCTTGCCTTTGAGGCGCATGCGTTTGCCGGTCTGGGCGCCTTCGGGGATCGACATGCGCATTTTGCCCCCGTCGATCGTCGGCATCTCGATCTCGCCGCCCAGCGCCGCGGTGCACATCGGCACGGGCGTTCGCGTAAACAGCGTCTGTCCGTCACGCTCGAAGATATCGTGCTCTTTTACCGATACGAAGATGTAGAGGTCGCCCTTCGGGCCGTTCTTCATGCCCGGCTCGCCTTCGCCGCCAAGGCGGATGCGCTGGCCGTCCTCGATGCCTGCCGGGATGGTGATCGACAGCGTGCGTTCTTTGCGGATCGCGCCACGCCCGCCGCACTGGCGGCACGGCGTCTTGATGACATTGCCTGAACCCTGGCAGCGGCCGCAGGTCCGCTCCATGGTGAAGAAACCCTGGCTCACGCGCACGCGGCCATGGCCCTGGCACTGCGTGCAGGTTTCCGGCTGAGTGCCCGGCTCCGCGCCCGAACCATGGCAGGGCTCGCACTTCTCTGTGGCCGGCACGACGATTTCGGCCTGCTTGCCGGCAAACGCTTCTTCTAGGCTGATCTCGTAATCATAGCGCAGATCGGCGCCGCGCGCCGGCGCGCCGCGCTGCTGGCGCTGTGCGCCAAAGAATTCGGAGAACACATCGCCGAATACATCTCGGAAGATGTCCTCGGGACGACCATGCGCGCCGCCCGGCCCGCCTGCGCCATTGAGGCCGGCCTTGCCGAAGCGGTCATAGACCGCGCGCTTCTGGGGATCGTTCAGCGTCTCATACGCTTCGGACAGTTCCTTGAACTTGCCCTCGGAGACGTTGCAGCCGGGATTGCGATCCGGGTGATATTCCATCGCCTTCTTGCGGAAGGCGGCCTTCAGGGCTTTCTCGTCAGCGTCTTTTTCGACGCCGAGGATTTCATAATAAGAGCGCTCGCTCATCGTGACGACCGAACCGAAGCCATGACTCTATCCCGATCCCGTTCATCCTGCCCGGTAGCCTGAGGGTGGGAGTTTTCCCCTGGGCCAGTCGTCCTATCGCAGGTGAACCTTGATAACCGTTGAAACTAGATGGGCCATGACTTGTGGGGATTAAAGCCCCTCGAAGTCACGGCCCATCGGATTCATCACCTCATCTGGACTGCTTTAAGCCCAATAATCAGGCGCTTTTCTTGTCGTCTTTGACTTCTTCGAAGTCGGCATCGACCACGTCGTCGCTGCCGCCGGCCCCTGCGGCGCCCGCCGCGTCAGGGCCGCCTTCAGGCGCCTGGCCCTTGGCGTAGATTTCCTCGCCCATTTTCATGGCCGCAGCGGCCAGAGCCTGGCTCTTCTCCTTGATGGCGGCGCTGTCGTCTTTCTCGAGTGCAGCTTTCAGGTCCTTGATCGCGCCTTCGATGGCGCCTTTCACGTCCGCGCTCACAGCCGCGCCGTGTTCGGCCAGTTGCTTCTCGGTGGCATGAACCAGACCTTCGGCCTGGTTCTTCGTTTCGACCGCCTCGCGGCGCGCCTTGTCGGCGGTTGCGTTGGCTTCCGCGTCCTTCACCATCTGCTTGATCTCGTCTTCGGTGAGGCCTCCCGAAGCCTGGATGGTGATCTTCTGTTCCTTGCTCGTCGCCTTGTCGCGCGCCGAGACGTTGACGATGCCGTTCGCGTCGATGTCGAACGTCACCTCAACCTGCGGCACGCCGCGCGGAGCAGGGGGAATGCCTTCGAGATTGAAGTTGCCGAGCAGCTTGTTGTCGGCCGCCATCTCGCGTTCGCCCTGAAGCACGCGGATTGTCACGGCCGACTGGTTGTCGTCAGCCGTCGAGAAGACTTGGCTCTTCTTCGTCGGGATCGTGGTGTTGCGGTCGATCAGGCGCGTGAACACGCCGCCGAGCGTTTCGATACCGAGCGACAGCGGGGTGACGTCCAGCAGCACGACGTCTTTCACGTCGCCCTGCAGCACGCCGCCCTGGATGGCCGCGCCAACGGCGACGACTTCATCCGGGTTGACGCCCTTGTGCGGCTCCTTGCCGAAGAAGGCCTTCACCGCTTCCTGGACTTTCGGCATGCGGGTCATGCCGCCGACGAGAACGACCTCGTCGATCTGGCTGATCGACTTGCCGGCGTCAGCGAGCGCTTTTTTGCAAGGCTCGATCGTGCGCTTTACGAGGTCTTCAACGAGGGCCTCGAGCTTGGCGCGGGTAAGCTTCATGTTGAGGTGGACCGGGCCAGACGGGCCGGCAGTGATGTACGGCTCGGTGATGTCGACCTGTTGTACGGTCGACAATTCCTTCTTCACTTCCTCGGCCTTGGAGCGCACGCGCTGCAGCGCCATCAGGTCCTTGCGAAGATCGACGCCGTTCTGTTTCTGGAACTCGTCGCAGATGTAGTCGACGAGGCGGTTGTCGAAATCCTCACCGCCGAGGAACGTGTCGCCATTAGTCGAGAGCACTTCGAACACGCCATCGCCAATCTCGAGGATCGAGACGTCGAACGTGCCGCCGCCCAGATCGTACACCGCGATGATCTTGCCATCGTGTTTCTTGTCGAGGCCGTAGGCGAGCGCCGCCGCCGTCGGTTCGTTGATGATGCGCAGCACATCGAGGCCCGCGATGCGTCCCGCATCCTTGGTGGCCTGGCGCTGGGCGTCGTTGAAGTAAGCCGGAACAGTGATGACGGCCTGCGTCACCTTCTCGCCGAGATAGGCCTCGGCCGTTTCCTTCATTTTGCCGAGGATGAAGGCGGAAACTTCCTGCGGCGAATAATCCTTGTCACGTCCCTTTACGTAGGCGTCGCCGTTCGGGCCTTTGACGATCTCGTAAGCGACAAGGTCCTTGTCCTTCTTCACCATCGGGTCGTCGAAATTGCGACCGATCAGGCGCTTGATGGCGGAGTAGGTGAAGCGAGGGTTCACGGTGGCTTGGCGCTTTGCGATCACCCCGACAAGGCGCTGACCGCTGTCCTGGAAAGCCACGACGGAGGGCGTCGTTCGCGCGCCTTCCGTATTCTCGATCACCCGTGCGCTTCCGCCGTCCATGACGGCCACGCAGGAGTTGGTCGTCCCGAGGTCGATGCCGATGATCTTGGCCATTCTACAAACGTCCTTTCTGCGGCGGCCGCCCTCGCCCCTGGTTGGCCCGCTCTGCGGCGCCTGGCTGCGACGACCCCTATGGTCCTTGGTTCAATACAGCGCCTTGAGCCCCATCAAGAAGCTTCGGCGATGCGGCTCATATGGGATCAGGCGGGGCAGGCTCAATAGGGCAGGCTCACCCATCCGTCGATCTGGCCCACGGTTAAGCAGAAGGCCGCGCCGCCCGGATGCGTGCAGCGCCTTCATCCGTCGGATGCAGCCCGCGTTCAAGCAGTTCCAGTCGATATTCGGCGTAAGGAAGTCGCAATTCTTGGGCAAGAGAGGCCCGACGGGAGCCTGTTTTGGCGTTGTAGGGCGCAAAAGCGTCTTCCAGGCAAGTTGTTCTGCGCGATGCACCTGCGCGCAGGCTTTCCAGAATGCCAGGCTGTTCTCGCGCTGTTCACGGTCGCCGCCGGCCTTCATTCCGCCTGCGGGTGGATCCAGGATTGGCTCGGCCGTGGAGGGACAGATGATCCGCTTATGTCTGGGCGCGTTCGCTTTCATGCTGGCGACCGCCTGTTCTTACGGCTCGGCTGTGGATTTGGCGCCGCTGTCCGAGCGCCTCGCCAATCCTGCCATTTCTCCGGGTGATTTTTGCGGCGTCGAGGGCGAAAAGCCCCCATTCACCGTCGTCTCCTCGGAAGACTGCATTCCCGTCACATGGGATACTGCCACCCGGACTTACACTGTGGTTGGCGATTCCGATGACCCTGAAGACACGCTTCAGGTTTCGCCGGTCGCCCTCGGAGATGGCGTTTATCTGGCGCAGGCCATTGTCGATCCCGACGACAAAGACATCCCGGATCGCTTCCAGCTTTTCGTGCTGATCTCGGCGGGCGACGCCTTTGCGCTGCTGCCGGTGCTTGAGAATGAAGACTTCGCAGCTGTCGCGCGCAGGCATCCGGCCATCACCTTTCGGGAAGACAGGGCCGGTCGGCCCTATATCGCCGGCGGCGATCGCCCGGCGATCAGGGCTTTCCTGCGCGAGGCGGCGGCCGAAGCCCTGAAAGTGGTTCGGAGCGAGGACGACCCCGTTGTGGTCGGCGTGCGCGACAAGGCCGGCGCCGCAGACCACCCCGCATCCGGCGAGCAGGCGCGCGACATCGAAACGGTGCTGCAAATCGCGCGTGATTTGGGGGGCGGCTGACGGCTTGAGACGATTATCCGTGTCGCATTCCCGGCGACGATCCAGCGCGGCAGACCTACATAAACCGCATGACCGAAGGCTTCCGCTTCCTGCCCGAGTATTTCCCGCCGGCCGCTCAAAAGGCCCTCGTGGCGGAGATTCTGGCGATCCTTGAAACCAACCCGCTCTATAGGGGCGCGATGCCCCGCACAGGCAAGCCGCTATCGGTGCGCAACACCAATCTCGGTGCGCTCGGTTGGGTCTCCGATATCAAGGGCTACCGTTATCAGCCCATCCATCCTGACACCGGCCAGCCCTGGGGCCCGATCCCGCGGGTGCTTCTCGATCTCTGGTCTGACGTCTCCGCCTATCCGCATCCCCCGCAGGCCTGCCTCGTCAACTGGTACGAAGCCGACAGCCGTCTTGGTCTGCACATCGACGCGGACGAAACCGCGAAGGACGCGCCGGTTGTTTCCCTCTCGCTGGGATCCCGGGCCCTGTTCCGCCTCGGCGGGCTTGAACGCTCGAGCCCGACCAGCTCCATGCGGCTCGCTTCGGGCGACGTCGTCATCCTCGGCGGCGCATCCCGCCGAGCCTATCACGGCGTTGATCGCATATACGCGCAAAGTTCCACGCTCATCCCGGGCGGCGGCCGCATCAACCTGACGCTCCGGCGTGTGACGGCCCCTTGAGCGCCGCTTAAAAATAAAGCGCCCCGGAACGCAAATTCCAGGGCGCGACAAATTTGTTCGGTTAACTGCGCGGGTCAGCTCGCGCGTGCGCCCTTGCTATCCCAGTGCAGATTCAGCACAGGCGAGGCGTGCCTGTCGTCCGATTCTTTTTCGTTCAGGATGCGGCCGAGCGGATGCCTGCCGATCTTGCGGCGCAATTCGTCGTCCGGCGTTTCCTGTCCCATTCGATAGACCCGGTTCTTTGGATCGCGCTCGTCGATGATCAGGACGTCCGCCTCACCGCGGAAATAAGCGCCTTTGGCAAGGCCGTTCTGGTCGATGTGGAAGACGACCACAGCCTTCTTGCGGCGGGATTCGAAAGGCCACATGTTTTTCAGCCCCTGAGGAACTTTATCTGCGGCAGCCCAGCGCCGCCACCCGCGAACCAACGGCCCATCTCCAAGCGCGTTCCGTCCGCAACGAAAATCCTGCGATTCTGGCGCCGGGGCGCCACGGTTAGCATGCGACCAGAAACCGCGCCTGGCGGGTTAAGCAGTAGTTAAACACGCCGCGGGCAGTATCCACGCATGAACATAACGTCGGCCATGGCCAGCATGCTGTTCTCCAACACCTCTGGTGCTGGATCCGTCGATTTTTCTTTTCTGACCCAGTCTGCATCATCCGCCACCACAACGGCCAGTATCGGCTCGGTCAAAAGCGCGCTGGTCAATGCCGAGAAGAACGAAGCCAAGCAACTCGCCCAGACGGCGAAGGATCCGCAGATCCAGAAGGATCTCGCCCGTTACGAGAAGGTCGTGAAGAGCGCCAAGTCGATCGACGACGTGCTCAACGATCCCGTCGCGCGCACCGTTCTCATGACCGCCAATGGTCTCAAGGCCGATATCAACAATATCGCGCTCGCCAAGAAAGGCATGACGTCCGACCCCGCCGACGAGGATTCGGTCGCAGTGAAGATGTCTTCGATCAATGGCAACTGGCTGACCTTCGCCAAGACCTACAACCTCGCAGAATATGGCCTCGACGCCCTCTATCCCCAACAGGACGGCGCTGCCGGCCGATGGCGGCTGACGCTGGAACGGGAAGGTGAATCCATCGAAGCCATGCTCGAAATTAAGAAGGTCCGGGGCGGCGGCTATCAGGCCGAAATCGACGGCGTGGCCGTTCCGGTAACGGTCGATGGCAATTCGATCACCCTCAACCTTCTCTGGCGGGATGCTGCTGACGAACTTCGCACCAGCACTCTGCAGGGCGCTCTTGGGAAGGAAGGGTTCTCGGGAACCCTCACGAATGACGGCGAAACCACGCCGTCGGACTGGAACGCGCCTGCCTATTTCGCCGACTCACTCAAGGGCGTGCGCGAAAACTACATCGCCGAAAAACGTCTCGACATGCTCGACCAGCAGATGCCCGGCCTCGGCTCCGCCGTGCTGTTCAAGCAAGTGGCCAAGGAAATGAAAGACGCCGTCGACATTCTCGGTTCGGCGCTCGGCCGCGAGATCGTCACGACCGCGTTCAACATTCCCAAGCAGATCGCTGTGCAGTCCATGGCCGCACAGGAAAAGGCGATCACCAGCCGGATGAACCCTGCCAAGCTGCAGGAAGCTCATTTCGTCGACCAGATCGCTCAGCGCTATCTGATCATGCTGAATGGCGGCCTCGGCGGCGTCACGGCCTGAGGCGCGGGCCTCGCGTTTTTCCCTTCAGCAGCCGATTTCCAAAGCTTCGACATCGCCATTTGACCGGCGCATCGCTCTTGGCGTCGGCGTCATCGGACCGATGGTGCGGACAGTCGCCTACATGCTCCACGAGAAGGCCTGGTCGATCGGCGGGCGCACGCAGGTCTGACGCTTCTACGTCGGCATCCAGTTGCCGTGAAAACCCGCCGGCACGCGCCGCGGCAGCTTCAGGACAGCTTCCGGCGCGCCGGTAATGTCCTGCGCGTTGAGGATCATCAGCTCGGAATGATTGGATGCCGCGCGGTGCACCAGAACGATCACATGTCCATCGCCCTCCGGCGCGGTCGCTGATCGCGGAACGAAGATCGGTTCGCCAACGGAATCGCCGGGGTTCATCGTCAGTGTCGTCCGTTTGCCGGTCGCGTAGTCGATATGCGCGATCGAGTTGAAGATCAGCGGATTACGATGGCCGACATTCGCGACATACCAGCCATGGCGATAGGGCAGGCCGGCAAAGCGCTCGTCGAGCCGCGGGAATTCCGCATAGAGATCGTCCAGCTTCTCGCGCTTCACGGCATTGGTCGACGCCGCCAGGTCGATCGTCCAGCGCGTCAGCACCGCTTCGGCATGCTGCGGAGGCGATCCATCCGCCATCGGAAACAGCGGCGCTGACGGATACTCCATCACTTCGCAATGGATCTTCGACCCGTCTTCCCATGCATTCATGGGGTGGAAGATGTAGTTCGGATCCATCTCGAACCAGCCGATCGCGTCGACACCTGCGTTGCGTTTCATAACGCCGACGAACGCCCCCTTGCCCGGTTCCCATGCAATCGGCGGCAGGCCTTTCATCGCGCGGGTCATGTCCATGCTCAGCGGCAGGACCGGGAACAGCACGTAATTCCGCGTCACCATGAAGTCGTGCATCATTGACGCAAAAGGGGCCGCGAAGCGGTCGCGGCGCACAACTCTTCCGGTCGCGTCCGTCACGCCATAATCGATCAGGTTGGTTAGCGGCTGCGGTCCCGCTGAATAAGCGAACCACACCAGCTCTCCTGTATGCGGATCAATCTTGGGATGAGCGGTGAATTTGCCGCCCGTATTCATGAATACGCCTTTTTCCATGCCGGCCGGGTCGATCTGGAATGGCTCGCTCTGTTCCTGCAGCGCCATCAGTTTCCCGCCATGCCAGACGATGTTTGTGTTTGCGCCGCCCGGGTTAATGTTTGCGACGGATGGATCGCTCGGCAGGCCCATCCCGCCGAACAGGCTTCGTCCCGCCTTGTGCTCAGCTTGCCAGCGCGGCGTGCGAACCCAGCGATTGCGATAGCGCGCCGTGTTGCTGTCGGGATCGAGAAAGAAGCCATGGATCATCCCGTCGCCGATGAAGGCGTGGTACTGCCCTCGCGGTTCGAACTGCGGGTTCGGTCCATTGCGATAATACGCGCCATGCAGGCTGTCCGGGATGCGTCCCGCGACCGTGAGGTCGAAATCGTCCTCGCTGTGAATCGGCGCGAGATTGCCCGAAAGGTGGGGGTTAATCGCCTGTCCGTCGGCCATCGCTGCCTCGATGTGATCTTACATTGTAAATTTATATCGTAAATAATAGAAGATTGCAAATTGCCGGCGTGTAGGCTGGAAAAGTGTTGGAGAGGCAGTGCCCAAAGTCCTGTCACCCGCCGACATCGAAGCCTTTCGCGAGCGCCTGTGCGAAGTCGCAGAGGAGAAGTTCGCCGCGCATGGCATCGACGGCGTGACCCTGCGCGATCTCGCCACCGCCATGGGCGTCTCGCCGATGACGCCCTATCGTTATTTCAAGGACAAGGACGCGATCCTCGCCGCCGTCCGTACGCGGGCGTTCAACCACTTCGCGGAAGCGATGGAAAAATCCGAAGGAGTGATGCGCAAGAAGGGAGGCGGGCAGCCGGGCGAGCCCTACCTCGACTGGGCGCTCAAGAACCCATCCGCCTACCGCATGATCTTCGATACCAGCCAACCGACATCGTTCGATTATCCTGATCTCGTAGCCGCCATGAAGCGCGCACGCGAAACCATGACCGCAGGCTGGAAAGTTCTGCGCGAGCAGGGCCGCTTCAAGGGCGATGTCGAACTCGCCGGCCATCTGCACTGGTCCGCCATGCACGGCGCTGTGATGCTGGAACTCACCGGCCTTCTGCAAAAGCCGCTCGACGCCCGCGCTATTGCCCGCCGCGCCATCGCCGCCATCGCGAAGGACCTGGACGTCACGCCGAAGGACTGATCACCACACGAAAGGCAGCCACCGCCACTTCACGCGCGCTTTGTACTCCGGATAGCCAGGCAGGCTCTCGATCAGCACGCCTTCCTCGCCCAGTGTCCGCCCCGTCAGCGCGATCACCGCCAGCCCCACCGGAATCAGAGCCGCGAACGACCCAAGCGACAACGCACACCCCGCCCCCATCAGCAGTCCGAACGCGTAACCGGGATGGCGGATGTAGGCGTAGGGTCCCGTGTCGATCACCTTGTGGTCGCGATCCGTCTGAATTCGCACTGTCGCCTCGAAATGCCGGTTCACGCTCTGAGCCCAGGTCGCGCCCATGAAGCCCGCCGTCAGCAGCGCATAGCCGAGCAGTGTCACCCAGTCCGGCGCGATTGCCCACTGGAAGCGCTCGTCGAACCCCGCCACCGGCAGGATCAGCGCGAACAGGATGATGCTCAGCGTCGCGACGATCGCATCCCAGCCCTTCGTGCCTTCCTGGTATTTCTGGCGGACCACAAGCAGCTCTGGGTTGTCCCGCTTGATCCAGCTCATCGCCACGAAGATCAGCACGATGAACAATGTCAGAAACAGCCAGGCCCTGCGCCAGTCGATCGTTCCCGCCGGCCAGAACAGCAGCACCAGCATGATCAGCAGAACGATGGTAAGGCTGAGGTAGGATCGAAACTCGGCCCATCCCGATTGCTGGAGGGTGGAAGGCTTGTCTGCCTGCGTCATCGCGCAACCTCTCGCCGGGTTGGGCAAAGACTAGCGCGGACATGAAACGAATGACAGCGCCGTTGATGGGCGAGGCGTTCGCCCCAGATAGCCAATATGGATATGGACCGCATCATCTTCCGCCCCCGTGACGTCGATATCGCGAGGTCACCGCTTCGCGGTCAGGTTGAAGCCGACACGTTTATCCTTGGCGCTTTCAATCCAGGACTCACGCGGTTGCCCAACGGCAATCTGCTATTGATGGTCCGGGTTGCCGAAGCTCTGAAACACCCTGTGCAGCAGGACCATGCCGCGGTCCTTCGTTGGTCGAATGGAAGAATACAGGTTGACCGCCATTCGAAAGAGATCATCGACACACGCGATCCGCGCGAACTCCGCGTCCAGGGCGGTCTTCATCACACGATCATCCTCACCTCGCTCTCCTGGCTTCTGCCTGTCGAACTTTCGGCCGACGGCTCGCGCATTGTCGCGCAGCATTATGATCGCGCCATCGCCCCACGCGCGGCATATCAGGAGTATGGGGTTGAGGATTCGCGCATCAGCCGCGTCGAAGGCCGCTATCTCATGACGACCTGCTCGGTGGGCTCGGAGCGCCTCTGCACCAGCCTCTATACTTCGGAGAACGGGCTCGACTGGACGCTTGAAGGCATTGTGCTCGATCACCAGAACAAGGACATGTTGATCTTCGAGGGCAAGATCGGAGGCCGCTTCATGGCGCTGACGCGCCCTGCAGGAGAGGTCTATCTCATCCCGCCGCCGAACGCTGACTTCCTTCCCGGTCCTGCGATCCAGCTCGCGCAGTCTCCCGATGCATTGCACTGGAAACCGCTCGATACGGGCAGCATTCGCCCGCGCAAGGGCTCGCCGTCATCGATGAAGGTGGGCGGCGGCACTCCGCCAATCCTTACGCCACATGGCTGGCTCGAACTCTATCACGGCGTCGAAGCCGGCGAGGTCGTCGGCAAGTATCGCACTTTCTGGGCGCTACTGGATCGCGACGACCCATCCAAGGTGCTGCGGCTCGAAGACAAGGTTCCGCTCCTCGAATCCCGCCCCGAGCTCTGCCCCGATCTCGACGGCGCCCGCTATCTTCGCGACATCGTCTTCACCACCGGCATCGTGGAGGATGGCGACAGCTATCTTGTCGCTTCCGGCGAAGATGACATCGCCTGCCGCCTTACGCGGATTGCGAAATCGCGTTTCGCCTGAGGCTAGTTCGGCTTGCCCCCGCCGGCGCTCACGGCCACCATCGCCGCGCGCAGCGTGCGGTCGCCGATGCGCCAGCCGGACTGGAACAATTGCGCGACCGACCCAGCCGGATGCTCGGACGGAATCTGCGTCACGGCCTGATGCAGGGCAGGGTCGAAGGCCGATCCCGGGGCTGCGTCAATCGCCGTCACGCCATGACGGGAGAGAACGGACACCAGTTCCTTCTGCGTCAGCTCCACGCCTTCCAGCGCCGTCTTCACAGCTTCCGTCATGATGCCCCGACTTTCCGGCGGCACGCTCTCGACCGCACGCGAGAGGTTGTCAGACACGTTGAGCAGGTCGCGTGCGAATTTTTCCACGGCGTAAAGCCGCGCTTCCTCGATCTGGCGGTTGGCGCGCTTGCGCACATTGTCCGTCTCGGCCAGCGCGCGCAGCATGTTGTTCTTCAGCTCGTCGCGCTCTTTCTCCAGAGCCGAAACCTGCGCGGCAAGAATGTTGACGGCATGCGACGCCTGTTGATGTCCAACAGCTTCGTCCATGCCTTCGTTCTCCGCCGAAGGGATGGCGTCCTCGTTCTGACCGCCATTATTGTCGTTCATCACGCTCTTACTCTCTCTTTGCCTTCGCCGCAGCCGATCCGCCTAGAAGGCGGCCGACGACCTGCGCGGTATAATCCACCATCGGAATAACGCGCGCATAATTCAGCCGAGTCGGTCCGATCACGCCCAGTGCGCCCACGATCTTCCTTTCGGCGCTCACGTAAGGCGCAACAATCATCGCTGACCCTGAAAGCGAGAACAGCGGGTTCTCCGAGCCGATGAACAGGCGCACGCCATCCGCATCCCGCGCCGTATCCAGCACGTTGAGCAGGTTCTCCGATTTTTCCAGCTCGGCAAAAAGCCCGCGCACGCGGTTCAGGTCTTCGCCCGCATTCGGGTCGTCCAGCAGGTTGGCGCGCCCCCGCACGATCAGCGAACGCCCACGCGCCGGGTCCTCGCCCGACCATTGCGCCAGACCGTCCTCGACTAGTTTCGCCGCCGTCTGGTCCAGCAACGCCTTGCGCGAACGCACCTCCTCCAGAACCGCCTCGCGCGCCTCCGCCAGCGTGCGGCCCTTCATGCGCGCATTGAGATAATTGCCCGCCTCGATCAGCGCCGACGCCGGCAGACCTGGGGGCAGGGTCAGCACGCGGTTCTCGACATCGCCGCTCTCGGCGACGATCACAGCCAGCGCCTGCTCGGCGGAAATCCGCACAAACTCGATATGCCGGATCGGCGCATCCGCGGCTGGCGTCGACACTAGTCCTGCGCCGCCGACCAGCCCCGAAAGAAGCTCGGACGCTTCCGACAGCACATTCTCCATCCGCCGGCCTGAGCCAGCCAACCGGCTCTCGATCGTCCGCTTGTCGGCTTCGCCCGGCTCGCCAAGTTGCATCAGACTGTCCACGAACATTCGCAGGCCTGCATGGGTCGGCACGCGCCCGGCCGAGGTATGCGGGCTGTCGATCAGCCCCATCTCGGCCAGATCCGACATGATGTTCCGGATCGACGCTGGCGACAGCTGCACGCCCCGACGGGAGATCGTCCGTGATCCGACCGGTTCGCCGGTATCGAGGTAGGACTGCACAATCTCCCGGAAAATGTCGCGGCTCCGCCTGTCCATGGCGGCAAAGGCCGTCATGCCGGCGCCCGTTCCAGGTGGGTTGCGGGGGGTGGTCGTCATTGCGGGGGAAGTTATGGGCGGGGCTGAATAGGTTCAAGCCGCTTATATGCCTGCGAGCAAAGCGAAAGTCTGACGCAGGCAAGGTTGTGATGAGCGGGCGACGCGGCAAGGATGGCCAAAGCAGGGGATTGCGATGAAGTTCGGGATGTGGGGGGCAGTTGCAGGCATTCTCGTCTCTGGGGTCTTGGCCCAGCGCGCCCTGGCCTGTTCTCCGCCTGCCCCGCCTTCTCAGGCCCCGTCGCCGCCCGCGGAACACCCGAAGGCGGTGCGCAGGCGCAGCCTCGGGCATGGAACCAGGCCCACTGGACACCCTCGGCCGAGAAACGTCGCGGCTGGGAGATCCAGCGGCAGGCCGACCTCTTGGAAAAGCCAACCAGCTTAGCCCTCATGCGCTTCGATCGCGAGGGGAAAACCAGCGGCATGCCTCCACAATTCTCCTAGATGAATGGCCAGCCGCTCGCTGCGCTCGACCTGCTGCGATGGGTCAAAGGCGCGGGTGATTCGCGAGACCTCCAGCTCGCCATGGGCCAGCTTCCGCCTGCGGGCAGATGGCTGCGCACGATGCGTTCTATGGCAAGCCCGGCGGCGTCTTCCTGCTTTACTTCTACTGTCCCGACATGCTGCAGACCAACGTGCTCGACGGCTTTGCCCTCGACCGCATCATCGAACCGCGAACGCTCGCTGCGCTGAGGGCGGAGTAGGAACCCGCTGCCGCCTCTGCTACCAGCGCTGCGTTATCAGTTCAGAGGTTTCCATGCGCCCTTCCGGCAGACAGCCCGCCCAGCTCCGCCCGATCACGCTAGAGGCGGGGGTCACGCGCTATGCCGAAGGGTCCTGCCTCGCCAAGTTCGGCCACACCCATGTCCTGTGCACGGCCTCGTGGGCAAGCGAAGTTCCGCGCTGGAAAAAAGGCAAGGGCGAGGGCTGGGTGACAGGCGAATACGGCATGCTTCCGCGCGCCACTCACACCCGTGGCCGTCGCGAGGCCGCCGAAGGCAAACAGTCTGGTCGCACGCAGGAAATCCAGCGCCTGATCGGCCGCGCGCTCCGCTCCGTCACTGACATGAAGGCGCTGGGGGAAAACACCATCACGCTTGACTGCGACGTGCTCCAGGCCGACGGCGGCACCCGCACCGCCGCGATCACCGGCGCCTACGTCGCCCTTGCGCTCGCCATGCGCTATCTCAAGGATGAAGGCGTCATCAGCACAGATCCGCTCAGCGCCCAGGTCGCCGCCGTCTCGTGCGGCATCTTCAACGACGTTCCCGTCCTCGACCTCGACTATCCGGAAGATTCCGCGGCCCAGGTCGACGCGAACTTCGTCATGGCGTCCGGCGGCAAGTTGATCGAGATCCAGGGCACGGGCGAACAGCGCAGCTTCAGCCGCGTCGAGTTCAACTCACTAATGGACCTCGCCGAGTCCGGCTGCGAGCAACTCTTCGCCGCCCAGCGCAAGGCGCTTGGTCTCTGATGGCCGGGAAGAAACGCACGGTAGACATCAAGTCGCGAAAGACCGTGTTCAAGGGCCGCTATAAGATCAACGAATACCAGTTCGATTTCGATCGCGCGGCGGGCAGTGGGCGGCTCACCGATGTCTCGCGTCTGGTGTTCGAACGCGGCGACAGCGCGGCGGCCTTGATCCACGACGTCGAGCGCGACGTGATCGTGCTGACCGAGCAGTTTCGCATCGCGACCTATGACAAGGGCCCGGGCTATATCCTCGAGGCGATCGCGGGCTCGGTCGAGGAAGACGAGGAGCCGGAAGACTGCATCCGCCGGGAAATGATGGAGGAGGTGGGGTATCGCGCCGGCGCGCTCACGCTGGTCTCCAACGGCTATGTGTCGCCGGGATCGAGTTCCGAGCGCGTCTTTCTCTATTATGCGCCAGTGGCGACCGCAGACCTGGTCGACCCCAAGGCGAGGGGACTTGCGGCGGAAAAGGAAGACGTGCGGCGCGTGGAGTTCTCACGCGAGGATTTCCTGGATCGCGTGGATGCCGCGTTCTTCGACGACGCCAAGGTCATGGCGCTGGGGTTCTGGCTGAAATCGCAGCCGGGTCAGGGCAAGCCAAAGCAGGCCAAGCCGAATAAGCGACGCGCCTAGAAGAGAATTGGCGGGCTTTCCGTGGACTCGGATGAAACCGGAAAGCCCGCCGTCCGTCAAAACACTGTCAGGCGATCGGCGTAAAAGCAGGTTTATTCGGCAGCGACTGCCTGTCCGCCTTCTTCATCGTCGGATACGGCGGCTTCATCTGGGTCCCAGACGAGAATGTCGCCCGGTTGGCAGCCAAGTTCGCGGCACAGAGCTTCCAGCGTCGAAAAGCGAATCGCCTTGGCTTTGCCAGTCTTGAGGATCGACAGGTTCGCAAGCGTAATACCGACGCGATCGCCCAGCTCGGTGAGCGACATGCGCCGGTCCAGAAGGACCCGATCGAGGGTGACGCGGATCGCCATGGGCGCCGGTGTCGTCCTTTGCTCGCGCCCGCGGACCATCCGCCGGCATGTCTTCAGCACTGTCCGGGCAGCGCCTCGCCCTTAACCAAACCCGTAAAGTCAGACTTTGCGGGAGTGCAATGACTGAACCATCACATCAATGTGGGGGTCAGATCGTCATCTTCTGTTCCTCGCGCATGGCTGCGCCTTCGCGGAACACCTGGGCCAGAACCAGCAGGGTCAGCACCGCCAACCATACCGGCCAGTTTATGTTGGGAAACCTGAAAGCCACGCCATCACCACTTGGGGCGAAAACGCCAAAGGCAATACTGACGATGGTCGCGACGAACATGCCGGACGCTTCCATTACCGCCAGGACGATGCCGATCGCAGCAAAGCGCTTGGCGTTCTCCGGGACGAACGGGTCGCGGGCGACAAGCGTCTCGAATACGCCACGCAGGTAAGCGCAGATGATCATCACGCCGATGCAGAGGATCGAGCCAATCGCGATCCAGATCGTAAGGTCGCGCGGCGTGTTCAGCC
>Ga0138256_10001226_pt1 | contig 27689 bp, 30 predicted proteins | sample KNB2016incub_MG_FD_105486 | JGI IMG/M metagenome (GOLD analysis project Ga0138256, IMG submission 105486) | Active sludge microbial communities from wastewater in Klosterneuburg, Austria - KNB2014incub_MG | ecosystem: Engineered > WWTP > Activated sludge > Unclassified | place: Austria...
ACTTTCACTCACAAAACTCTGATCCGAAGCCCGCAAAATAAAAAAGCACCCCCGAAAGAGTGCTTCTATTAATTTTTGGTGATCCGAGCAGGACTCGAACCTGCGACCCAGTGGTTAAAAGCCACTTCCTGCTAATTCTAGTTAACGTAATACGATATACTTTCCCGTGTTTGTGGGCATTTCAGCTTGATGCTCACACCAGATGAAGCTATATTATTCATATCAAATAGTCCCTAAAATAGTCCCTAAGTTTTACCCTTTACAAATGTAGAATTTTGGATAAATGATATGTCGAAACGAGCTAGGTACGGAAACTACGCTTTTAAGGATGCAAACGGAAAACTCTATGCTCGAGTTCAACTCCGCCAAGCGGACGGACGCCTTAAAACATATAAGAAGCGGGCGATGAACCTGACCCATGTTCAACAGCTTGCTGAGGAAATTCTCGCACAATATAAACAACGTGGCCAAGCCTATATCGACGGACATGGCATGACCCTAGAGAGATTAGCGGATTGGTATAAGACCGAATATGTTATCCAGCCTGTATATCTGGACGGCGTGAAGATCGAAGGAATGCGAACCTGGAAGTCAGAACGCCTCAAGATCGATCGAATTGTAAAAATAATCGGTGGCTCTAGTCTGATACACGAGCTTGATGAATCGTCATTTCGCAACTTTAGAAAGGTCCGTATCGGCCAAGGAGTGACCATCACAACCATAAACCGTGACTTTGAATCGATTCGTGCGATGATGCGAAAAGCAAAGAAAAAAAAGTGGCTCAACGAGGTCCCTGATTTTGATGGATTTATTCAGAAGGGGTTGGAAAATCGAAGAACTGTGACGGTAACGGAAGAGCAGGAGAAATGCATCCTTGCTGCGGCTCGGAAAATACTAAATTCGGCACCGCGTTTATACCCCCTAATTATATCGCTTAGGGATTCTGGAGCTCGACCAAATGAACTCTATCCAGTTAATGACAACGATACGGACTATTCTAAGGATACAAATACCTTCTATGAACCTATTCGTTGGCGCGATGTGATGGACGATGAGGGCGGCTTTAAGGATTTGACGGCACTTGTATCCTTCAAGGGGAATAGACGCGAAGTGCGGCTGGCAATTATTTCTGACCGGATGAAGGGTGCATTGGTGGAGTTACAAAATCGATTGCAACAGGGCAAGATAATTCCAGAACACACCGCTCACCCAAACAATCTAATTTTTCCATATTCAACCTTCAAGAAATCCTGGAGTGCGGTGCGCGAGGCTGCGGGTGTGCCTGGGCTCCGTTTGCGTGATCTGCGTCGCGACTGGGTGACTCGTCTGGGCCGCCTTGGATACTCCGACAAACTTGCCCAACGTGGAGCGGGACATAAAAAAATGCAAACTAGTTTTGAATACACCGAATTTGACGAGGCAGCCGCCCTTCAGGCGAAGATGCTGATTGATAGGGATAATGGGTGATTATTCGGAAATGCAACTCGCTGTCATAACAATCTGAAACGCTGTCAAAAATCCTTGATATGGTCAGGCTTTAACCCCTAGTGGGTAGTATTTTAGGCACTAAATGTTTTAAGGTCGTATATTATATACATTATGAAAACCTCTATTGCATTCCTCTTTAATGTGTATTATCTTAGACGCTACAGCCGTTAACGGGGTTTCTTATAGTCGTTAACTAGAAAAAGGCGATGAAACAAAGTATTCCAATCCCAGTTCGAAAGGCCCTGCGGAAGTTGGGTCAAGACATAAGCGACGGCAGACGTCGGCGGCGCATCCCTCTAGAACTGATGGCCGAGAGATCCGACGTTTCCAGATCGACTCTCGGCAAAATAGAAAAAGGGGATCCCTCAGTATCGCTCGGAGGGTACGCGGCAGTCCTGTTTGTGCTTGGACTAACTGAACGGCTTAGCAGCTTAGCGGATGCAAACTTCGACCCGGTCGGCAGGATGTTGGAAGAAGAAAACCTTCCTAAGCGAATTCGCTTACCCTCCGGAGGCGGACGAAATGAGTAGTCGAAAGATCTACGTCTCGATAGCTCTGGGGGACGAGATTTATCTTGTCGGGCGATTGTGGTGTCACTATCGAAAAGGGCGCGAAAGCGCTTCTTTCGAATATGACCAAAGCTGGCTTGCACACAAGGAGCGTTTTGCGCTCGAGCCCGCATTAGCATTAACAGCAGGCTCATTTCATACCGACCTGAATGTATTCGGTTCGATAGGAGATTCGGCGCCTGATCGATGGGGTCGAGTGTTGATGCGGCGGGCGGAATCTCAGCGAGCCCGGACGGACCGTGAAACTCCGAGAACGTTGGGCGAAGCCGATTTTCTGCTTGGCGTAAGTGACGAAGCACGCCAAGGAGCCTTGCGTTTTTCCGATGAGAAGGATGGACCTTTCCTTGCTCAGGATGGGCGTCGCGCAATTCCTCCGCTTGTCGATTTGCCCAGACTGCTTTCGGCTACGGAACGTTTTCTGGATGAAGAGGAAGACGCGGAAGATCTTCGCATTTTGCTCGCACCCGGCTCGTCCTTGGGTGGAGCCCGACCGAAAGCGTCGGTCAGGGATAACGACGGTCAATTGGCGATTGCCAAATTCCCGCGGAACGATGATGAAAGTAACGTTGTTGTCTGGGAAGCGATAACTCTAATGCTTGCCGAGAGCTCCGGGCTTGAATGCTCTTCTGGAAGGCTACTGGATATCGCCGGTAAATCGGTCCTGCTTGTCCGGCGTTTTGACCGCCAAGGGACAACCCGCGTCCCGTTCTTATCGGCAATGAGCATGCTTCAGGCAAGGGACAGCGATACGCACAGCTATCTCGAAATCGCCGACGCTCTCGGTCAGTACGGGGCAGAACCCACGGCGGATCTGGCTCAGATGTGGCGCCGAATCGTCTTCAGTATCCTTGTTTCAAACACGGACGACCATCTTCGAAATCACGGTTTCGTTTACGAACGTTTTAAGGGATGGCGCCTATCCCCAGCTTACGATCTCAACCCCGTGCCGACGGACGTAAAACCTAGGATTTTGACGACCAACATTGACCTTGATAATGGTTCCGCTTCGCTCGATTTGGCTTTGTCGGTGGCGGAGAACTTTAGACTGACACTAGCGGACGGCAAGACGATCATTAAGGAGGTGGGCGGTGCAGTGTCGGAGTGGCGCAAGCTTGCGTTCGCCAACGACTTGAGTGAACGCGAAATCGAAAGGATGGCGTCCGCATTTGTTCACGAAGATTCCGAGTTCGCAGCGAGTCTCTAGAGTGAAGCCGAGACGATCCACGGAATTCAATCCGCACAGGTCATGAACCGTATACAAGAACGGTTAGGACGCGACCGCACGAAATTCCGCAAAATTTGGGAAGCGTTACAAGGAGCGCGGCGTCATAAGGTTCGGTTGAATCGAACTATATGTTCAGAGACCCTAGATCCCCCCCCCCCTTTGACTTGCGATCTCTCGCACCCCAAGCGATTTGGGTAGGTTTGTATAACTTGTCAAAACTGCTCAAAACATCTTAGAATCAACAACTTACGGGCTTTACCAGTTTCAATCTGAATAGCCTTGATCAGGAACGCTGCAACCAACGTGCAACCAACTTTAGCCATTAGGATCAAATCTCAATTTCAATAAACAGACCTTGATTGCACTCAAAATCATACTCTAAGAAGTTGATTTCATCAATGCAATTCACATTTGTTTTCTTCGCTGTTTTTGTAGCGGAAATCGTAATGAACGATTCTTTTACGACGAGCCAGCCTGACCATGGAAGCGTTGGTTCGACGAACCTCGATATTCTCCCGCCCCCGAGGTGAGAGATTTTTCGAAAGGGCCGTCGATCAACAGGTCAATGTGAGCAAGTATATAGTCAACACAAGGATCGTGTCTTGCGATCAGATCCTCAAGCGTTTTCCCGCTGTAAATGGCTAAGTTCAGATCGAATCGCTTCAGCCTTGACACAAGCTCGGCGACGGGACCGGCTTGGTCAAACGGTTCGCCGCCAAGGATCGTAACGCCATCGTGCTCAGCTCGTTTTGATTGAATTTCCCTGTTAACGGAAGCGACCGAAACCAACATTCCATTGTGGCGATCGTGAGTTTCCGGCACATAGCAGGCAGTTATCTACAGTGTGGAATGAAGGAAGTATTCGGCCTGATCTTGTTTCCAAGGAAATACTAGCTTTTTTCGTTTAATAATTGTAATCCCGTTCGAGTTTGGAGGAAGCCGAGCCGTAGGCGAGGCTTCCTCCAAACTCGGCGGGCGTCCGATAGTTTTCCACCACCTTGACTCGCACTGTTTTCAAGCGATAGATGCTAACCCCTTGCGCTTGACGAGCGTGAGCAATTTGAGCGACGGTCCTGCCGGGTGTTTTTCCCCTCGCTCCCACTGACTGACCGATTCTTTCGAGATATTCAGATGGTGAGCGAAAACGCTCTGGCTGACCCGCTCGCGCTTCCGCAAAGCCCGAATCTGCTCCGGGGTGAATTCCTGAATCGGCGTAAGGCAGGTTTCATCGAACCCGCGCATGGTCTGTTTGTCGATGATGCCGGACTCATAGAGGCCGCTGGCGGTTTCATGGATGGCCGCAGCCGCCTTGCTCCTGTAAACCTTCGTTTTTTTCATGACTCCACCTCTTCGATCTCTTTGTTTTTCAGAAGGGTTTTCAACTCCTCGTCCGTGAGATCCAGCATGACTTTAGCCAATTGCTTAAACCCCTTCACATCGGCTTTGTCTATGTTCTCCATGACGCTCTTTGCGAACCCGTAGACGAAGAAGGCCTTATCTTCCCCGCGGTAGAGGATGATCGACCGGTAGCCGCCAGATTTTCCTTCCTTTGGCCTGGCTATACGCTGCTTTATAACGCCTCCGCCATAATCGGCGTCGATGTTCCCGGCCTCCGCGTCCTCAACCGCTTTGATCAGCTTTTCATCGCTGATCCCCTCTTTGTTGGCGAATTTGGCAAACCATTTGTTTTTGAAGATTCTCACTGTGGCTTGCCCTCGTACGCCTATCTCACTTAGCACTATAGCACTTAGTTCTATAGTTTGTCAAAGTATGTAGACGATGCTGAGGTTTCAATACAAAACTGTCCGACCGGTGCGACGGGTCTCGCCGAGATCGATCACTCTTTGATTTCCGCTTCCCGTCCATGCCCCGGCACTATCTGCTAAGGCAACGACGTAAGGACCATCAATCAGCATATCGATATCTGCCAGAACTTCGCCTATCGCCGGCTGCTTTTTCGCCTGCTGAACGAGCGCCTCTAACGTAAAGCCGCTGTAACAAAGAATATGCTGGCAGCCGCGTCGACGAAGTTCCTTGACAAGTGCCAACAGGCTTTCCGGTTGTGCAAACGGTTCTCCACCTAGAATGCTGACCCCGTCGCGCTCGAAGGGCGGGTCAAGCAACTTTTCAGCAAGTGTTTTTACTGCGACCAATTCTCCGCCATCCGGGTTATGTAGATGCGGGACCCAGCATCCTTTGCAGGACAACGGGCAGAACTGGAAGAGCACCGAGCTGCGTCGGCCGGGCCCTTCGACAAGCGAGTTGTGATAATAACCTGCGATCCGTACTTGAGCCTCTCCTGTTTGAAGATCCAGCATAGTCGGCGGCGGGATTACATCGAGCGGGCGAGCACATCCGCATTCCTTACCTTCGCCTGCAATGGCCGTAACTTTATCCAGTACATCGGCAGACAGGTGTGAATGCTCCAGGAGCATAGCTCCGCTTGTTGTATCGATCAGCATCGTCAGTTCGCTCATCGTTTCTCCTCACAAACTTCCTTATTCAGCTAGCTTCCCGCCGCTCATTTTCGTTCAGGTACGCGATATTGCGGTCCATGCCATCGATCGCTGTAGTCAACTCTCTATATACTTCTTCTTTTCGCGATGAAGGCAGCTTTTCAGTCGCCAGCCCTCGCAATTCGACCAGATTCGCTCTTTGCCTTTCGAGCAGCGGGAGACTCTGTTTATCGGGAATGAGGTTCGGACAGCTCTGACACGATAAACGTGTTTCGCACGGATGATACGCAGTAAGCCCGCACCAGCCCAAGCCGAGATCAACAAACAGCGATTCGCGCCATTCAACCTGCGCCGCGATGTGAGCTTCAGGGGAAAGCAGCACCCTGATTTGAGCCGTCGCACGGTGTTCCTCATCTATTAGAGCAAACGCCGTCTCAAACTCCTGACGGAGCAAAGGAGGCATCACCGCGGCATACCGCATCGTCATTGTCAGGTTTTTGTGGCCGAGCATCCGGCTGATCGACTCGATCCGCATTCCGCGCCGGCGCCACAACGTGGCGAGCGTGTGGCGAAACCAGTGGCTCGTATAACGCTGCTTTGTTTTTGCGAGTCCGCATAGTTTAGTGATGCATGCATTCAGCATATGAGTGGTGAATGGCAGCCCACGCCATGCAAACAGATAGTCGGTAGGCTTGTTGGTGCGCTGGTCGAGAAAAGAGGGTTGTTGGCCGCGCACTTTCATCCAGTTGTCGATCGCCGTGACCATTTGCGGACGGACAGGAATCATTCGATCATTGCGGAGTTTGCCAACCGGCACCCTGAGCCAGTGTGTCTGCTCACCCGTTTGCGGGTCGATTGCGGCCAGCAGACATCCTGTATCGAGACGACAGAGTTCACCGGCCCGCAAACCTGACTCGAAGAGCACTGCCAGGACGGCCTGCATTCTCTCAAATGGCGGAGGAAAGCGTGCCGCATTGACTTGTTCAAAAGTCAGACTCTCTAGTACCGCACCGAGTCGGTGCCAGTCCTGGTCCGGGATCGTGCGCGGCAGCTCTTGATCAATACGCAGCGTGTCGCCGCGGATCCAGAGCTTTCGGCTCGGACGTTCGGGGTAGTCAAGAACATCGATCTGTTCGCAAAAGCTGCGGACGCAAGACAGTGCACGAAGTTGATGCGATTTCGACAGCGGCTCCCCGAAGTTGACTGTACGAAATTCCTGGCCGACATTGGTGTAATCTCCGCACCGCATGTCTTTTACAGCACGCTTATAGGCCTCTACATGCGTACGCCGCAGATCCGCTATCGACTTTACCGACGGGTCATACTCGCCCAGCCAGTCACCGAAGCGACGTAAGAAGATGCGATATCCTTGGACAGTTCCGGCGGCACGCACCGTTTGAAAATCGGCAAGGAATCGCGTGAAAGTCTCCTGTATCTGCGGAGCGGTGCGTCCCCAACTATAGTGGCGTGATGGATCCGGTAAGAAGCGGGACGGCGGAGCATCCTTCAGATATCCCATTGCCCGTAAGACCTTCTCAATACGAATGACACTCGCATTTGCGACTCGTTTTGACCTCTTCGTGAAATTACGCCAATTCTCTATATCGACTTTTGTGAGTTCGCTGAGATCGGTCTTCTTAGCGAGTACGAGCATTGCTAAAAGAGCGCTCGTAACGCACTTATGAAGCGTCACCTTATCTTTGTAGCCGACATTGAGGGCGGCCGTCATAAAACGTTCGCTGATTTTGCGTGCCCGATCTTTTCCGAGCCATTTCTCCGCGAGAACGCGGTGAAAGGTCTTATGGATTTCTTCGCTGTAGGGTATGATTCCAAGAAAGAAAAGCGTTGAAGCGACAAGGTGCCACTTATCTTCTTGATTCCAGTGCCAAACCTTCGAGCGATCCTTTTCTCGCTCCAGCATCTCGCTTTTCCAGGCTCGAAGGCGTTCCCACTCGAACCCCCAGTAGGTACAGTCGAACTCTAACATCAGCTTGCCGCAAAAGTGCAGCGCTTCGCTGAAGGCGTAATGATGATAACGTGCCTGGCGATTGCGTACGCAGTAGTGTACGAAGGCTTTTTTGAATGGATCGAACAACTCCGCAATCTGCTGTTTTTCCTTAGCATCCCAACGTTTTGTGGCAAGGAGTTGTCGCTCTTTATCGGTAAGAGTCAGGCGGTGTGCAGTGAAATCTAACTCTGGCCTATTCGGACTGATCGGAGTACTCATTTCGTTTCCCCCTTATCATCCTTATCGGCATCGTTCGTGGACACAGCTTTCGAAGTCTCTGCCATTGCCTGGCGGTATTCACGCTGAAGGCGAGTATCCCGGACCTCATTATAAATAAGTGTCGTCTCTATATGTCGATGACCAAGCTGCCTCTGTAGCGCGTCCATCGGCATGCCGGCTTCAGCCAGGTTCGTCGCGCAGGTATGCCGAAAAGCGTGCGCGTGAACGCGTGGCACACCGGCTCGCTTGCGGGCTTCTTCGCAAACATAGACCCAAGCGCGGTATCGAAATGGCTGGCCAAAGTTCCGCCTCCCGAGACAGACAAAAACGTAGTCGTGGGTCAGCGAGGTCGGGCGTTCTATTCTGATGTAGTTCGAAAGTGCGGTGAGAGCCTCGTCACTTAGAGGAACGATACGGGAGGTACGACTTTTTGTGGCATGAACCGTAACGCGCCGGCCCGCCCAGTGAATGTCCGGCATCTGTAGGGAGAGAGCTTCGCCGATCCGGACACCTCCGTCTTTCAGCAGCCAGACGATCGCACGGTCGCGATGCTTTGTTGCGGTCAACTGCGAGACGAAGCGATCGATCTCGTCTGGCGAGAGTGTCTGCGGGTGAGAGCGGTCGTAGCGAAGAAGTGCGGGTTGGCCGGAGACGATCCCAGCAGCAGTGCGCAGCGTTCCTCCAACCGGAACCGGGTTGCGTTGAACACCCGTTTGTTCGGGCTCCAACATAAGAAACTCGTACCACTGCCGGAGTGCGGAAAGACGCCTAACGAGTGTTCGTGCCCCAACTGTCGCTCCACGACACGTCGGGCGCTCACGCTCAGTGCGAACGAACTGGATAATGTCGGTAGGGCGAGCGGTAAGGGCATTAATCCCGGCGTCGTTACAGAACCCCAGCCACAGCACGAGATCCTGCCGGTAAGCTTTTACCGTGTTGAACGGACGTACGGTCGATAGATCCGCGATGAAGCGCTCAAACCAAAACGAACTGTTAGAAGTGTCAGAAGTGTGCTGATTGTTGTTGATGTCTTTCATGGGCTAAATCATACTTCGCCCTCTCAAGACTGTAGATAAATCCCGGACATCTAATTGAACACCCTGCGACTTGAATTACGCTTCTTCGACCAGGCCCATCAACGACCGAATTGTGATAAATCCGATAGAGCCAAATAGACTGATTATCGTTGAAAATCGATCCGGATAACGCTGGCCATTTAACACTATTTCTTTGGAGCGGCTTTCCGCAATTCACATTCTGGGCTGTACGAAGGTCAGATCTCAGATCGGTTAGTACAGCGTTGGAAATACCCGATACTTCGGTCGTGAGTTTTCCACTGTCGGGTTCAAGTATAAAAGTAATCTCATTGCTCATTTTCGTTTGCTGGTCAGCTTGGGCATCCGTTTGACGAAATACTCTGGCTTTTTAGTCTCCGCAGAGGGATCGCCAAGAACTTCCTTTAGCTGTCTCGCGGCCTTCTCACATGCAACTCCTTGATAACCTTTTATCTCGGTTTCGCAGGTTCCGCGCTCCGTATCAATCTTAAATTCAACCTCGGGCATAATTCACCACCTCCCTTCTCAATATTTGATACGGATTTTGATCGTCTTTCCGATCCGTTCCTTGATCAGCGTACCACCAAGTTTCTTGGCCATCTTTCGGGCCGCGGATTCGTGATAGCTGTTCTGAAGTCTGATCACAAAGTCTTTCCCAAGACGGTACGCAAGATCTAGATCATCGATGATTGCAACATATCCTTTTGCGGTCTTCTGAAAACCGATGTCGCCCAGTAACGATTGCTCCTTTACATCTCGACGGCGGATCACGATATCGGCAGTCTGAGGGTTTCTTTTGTCCCAACCTTCAAGCGGGAGATTGGATCCTACAGTTGGAGACGCGAATCCGAATTCTGCGAGAGCGTCGAGAAGCAACTCGCGGTTCGGAAATGACTGAGAGTCGAATGTCATGTATTTACTCATTAGGATTCTCCGTAATTAGAGTTCGTAGATCCGATCAGTGCGGTTTCCAGCAAGGCCGGTGTTCTCGATTCGAGAACCGGCCCCTTTGATATTGTTCCTGGCCCATTTGCGGATCTCTTCAATTTTCTCGCTCATCATCTGGGCGGTAGGGGTTATGGTCTCGATGCATTTAATGATGTCGCGAGTCTCGGCCTGCCGATCGCCATCGATGAAGGCTTAAAGGACTCCATCTTTCACCGCACCTTCTATTTCGGCACCGGAGAAGTCGTTGCTCTTATCTACGAGTTTTTCGAGATCAAAGTGTTCGGCATCGAGTGCTCTTTTCTTAAGGTGTACCCGGAAGATCTCCTTGCGGTCGTCTTTCTCTGGAAGATCAACGAAATGTATATAGGAGAATCGGCCGATTCGAAATTGTTCGGATTCGAGTTCGCGGACGTCGTTGGCGGTCGCAAATACAAGGACGTCCTGATTGTCCTGCATCCAGTTGAGGAGATAAGAGATCGTTCGTGCGGTTTCGCCTCCGTCCGTCTTGTTCGAAGACTTCATTCCCGAGACCGCTTTCTCAAATTCACTAATACCAAGAATACCTTTGATCGTTCCGGCGATCGATAACGCCCGCTTTATAGACATTGCCGAGGAACCGATGACGCCTCCGCCTTCGCCCATGATCGAGCCGAAGTCCAGATCAAGCAGTGCCCGATTCGTGATGCTTGAAGCGACACGCTTACAGAGATCCTTTCCACATCCCGGAAGCCCGACTAGCAGAATGCCTTTACACGGTTCGACATGTCGTGCCTTCGCTCTCGGGCTGAAGGTGTATGCGGCACGTTCGAGTATGGCTCGAAGCGACTGGTAACCGCCTAAGTTGCTTGCAGGTTCTGGATGAACATACGTCAGCGAACCACTGCCGCGTATTACGTTCTTCTTTTCCTCGAGGATGACATTGATCGAGTCCTGATTGAGCCCATTACAACTGATAACTGCCTTTGCAACGACATTGCTGATCTCGACGGCGGTCAGGCCAAGGAGAGCTTGCTGCAGGGCGTCCTGCGTCTCTTTGTTGAGGCTAATATCAAGACCATTGGAACGAAGGTTCTCAAACTGAAGTTCTATGGAGTCCTCGATCTCGGATTCCCTCGGGAGATCGAGTTCTACCTGAGTGACTTCCTTTTCGAGTGTTTTTAGTTCGGGGAAGTTCGGTCCGACAAAGAGAACGGTTGCTTTTGTCGATTTCAGCTTCCAGGCGATCTCACGAAGTCGTCGAACTAATAGAGGATCTTCCTGTCCGTACGGCGAGATGTAAGGGGCATAGTCACAAAGCAGGAAGATACCGGTCTTCTGTTCGCTTATGAACCCAAGAAGACTCTCGGGATCTTCCGTGTCACCGATCGTTTGAGGTGAACTCAGCAGTCCCTCTTTTGGATCAACCACCTTTTGAAGTCCGCTGGGACGGCTCCAGAAATAGAGAGGTTTCTCCTTGTGCCGATCCTGAAAGACGAGATCGAACAGCGCTTCGCGTACGCGGTCTTCTTCGAAGGTATTGATAGCGATAAGCGGGTACCGGGCTCTGATCCTAATATCGAGTTCGTGCAGGAACTTCCGGATGCTGTCGGCACCGGTTTCTATTTCAGGCATTGTTTGTTTTCTGGAAGTGTTCTAAGAAACGGATTGTGTGACAAGACGACCGTTCTGGCCATTTCGTCCATTGTTGTTGCCGGTCGGCTTCGCTGCGTCGGTCATCCTTTCCACCTTCTGCATCTCTTCTCTTGATGCGATTCCGTTGTCGATCTTGAACCCTAGATTGGCTAGAGCCCTGCCGACAGCACTTGTTTCACCGTTTTCGATAAAGGATGTCGTATTTACGTACCCCTGGCCACGTATCTCAAACGCGTGTCCGGTAGAACTGGGTTCGACGTCATCCCTGTTCCGATACGCCCCCGCCTTTATACAGACAAATCCACTATCTTCGTTGAGTCTTATGATCTCGGTAACGATCCGGCCGTCGGGATACCTCTCATAGAATTCTGCTATGCGTGCGTGAACCGGAATGTATTTGCTTAGATCGAAGTTTGCCATTCTTTACCTCGTGTTTGTCGCTCTATAGTTCAAGAGCGGTTAGCCGGTCTTCATCAAGCAGCTTTTTCGAATGAACCGAAGTCATCCTCAGAAGATCACTCAAAGCCGTTCGCATTTCCTCCGGCGAACGCTGCTTGGCTTCCCGGCCGGCCGCTGTTTGCAATTGTTCGAGCACGTTTTCGAGAGATGTGTCGCCCGTGAAGTTCATCAGCTGATACCACTCGCACATCTGGCGTGCTCGCTTAGCCAATGAACCCGATACGAACTCCGCATCCTTCATTCGTTCGGCCATTTCCGATGCTGATTCGAAGATCTTTGCTGTTATCTGTGCGAAGCCTTCCTTGATCGGCGATACGGCCTCTTCCGCTTCACGTCTCGCGGCCTCGATCTTCATCTCGCGGATACGCTCTTTTACCTCACGTTCTCGCCGGGTTTCAGCATTTACCTCATCGACCCTTATTTCTTCGATGCGGCGTTTCGAATCGATCTCAAGATCTATCTTCGATTGCTCGGCATTTATGCGAGTTGTTTCGAGAGTAAGGGATTTTGCGAGGTTCCGCTCGGCGATCATCTCCGATCCAAGAATGATCACCTTTGGCTTCATCGTTATTATGAGTCCGTCACGGATCATCTCCCGTGTGGGAACCATCCCGATGGCTTGAGCGGCAACTGCGCTCACAAATTCCTCGCGGTCAAAGGGTTCATCGCTTGTCGCTTCGAATCGGTCAGCTGAGTCTCCCGCCAGCTTATAGAAACTGTCCTGGAGAATATCGAGGATCTCGTCGTATTTAGAAAGAACTTCACTCTTGGCTGTGGCAAGAGTCTCACAAGCCTGAAGGTATGCATTTTCGAATGACTCAAATGCAGTCCACGGGATCCACTTATATTCACTTGTTCCCCAGACGGTCTCGCACAGCGTGAACCTGAAGCCGAACTTGTTGAGAGCGTTATGGGCTTGGGCGGCACCTCGCATTAGCTGATTCCGGTAAACATCCGGTAGCAACCCAGCTCGCGGCGGACTCACCCTGACGGCTGCGTTCTCCGGAAGCTGAACACCCAGCGTTCTCCATTCCAATTGCCGAACAAGACTGCCGAAGCCCCGGCAGTCTATATTCATGAAGATGCCTTCACTCTCCAGCGTCGATAGGTCGAACGGAAGGGATTCTACTTCTTCGACGCTGATACCCAACTCCGTCGCCGCCCTATCTCGTCGTTCCTCAAGCCGAGTCAGCACTTCCCGAGCAATATTAGAGGGCTGTTGCAGCTCGGAATCCCGGGAACTTTCCTTTTCCGATGTGTCCGGCGTTTGCAGACCTCCACCGAAGACGTTTTGAAGAATCGAGGAGGCAAGCGACTGAACCGCCGGCGGTCGAGTGTGCTGATCAGAAGTTTGAGTTTCCATTCGCATCCTGTCCACCGCTCAATTTTCCTCGGATCCGTTCCGTTGCAGACATTCAGATAATGGCCTAGGAATGTGATTTTCGTCACGACTAACTTTGATCCCATTGATGTCAACGGACTCTAATTCACTCAGACAGAAATAGCCCCATTCGCGCTCAAATCCGACTACGTAACCAAAGAACAAAAAGTCGTCTTCGACAGGTCTGCCTTCGGTAACAAACCAAGTCCATCTGCTCAGCGGAAAGTAAAAGACAGCATGGACATTAGGATCCTTATTTCCTTCCTGCTCGCCAGGCATTGGCAAATCATCTCTAAGTTTTAAGGGTAAAAGGTCTGGCATAATTAAAATCAAAATGAGATCTATTCTGCTGTCTGCCGCCTCTTTCGTTTTGTAATTGAATGGGTCTATGAAAGGTCATCCAGCCGCCGAATCGGCGACAATGCCGTTTCCAAAGCCCGCTTTGAATCCCGCTGGGAAGACCAATTCAACATGGCGTTAGACCCGATCATTGCCAAAGAATTCCACGATAAAGAGTTCCCCGCCGAAGGTGCCAAACGCGCTCATTTCTGCTCTAGATGCGGACCGCACTTGTGCTCAATGAAAATCACCCAAGATGTCCGCGAATACGCCAAAGAACAAAACGTCGCGGAAGAATAAGCCCTAGCAGTCGGAATGGCGGAAAAGGCGAGGGAATTTGTTGTAAGTGGAAGTGAGATTTATCAACGGAATTTGGCTGATGGGGTGAAGAAGCATCATTAATAATTTACAAATGGCAATCAGAAATTCATCATTGGGGAAAGAAAAGTGAGTGTGTAGATTGATAAGTCAAAGTTTTCAAAGTTGACATATTTGAACGTTTTTGAGTATAACTTCGTCATCGGTTCAATTATAAAAAATAAGGAAAATAATTAGGTTTTGAGAAATTCCGTAATAATTCTATGGGACCAAATTCAAATAATGAATTAAAAGTTACTCTTGGTGGAAAGATAGAGGTTGACGAAATAAAAATAAAGGATAAGGCAGTTGAAACTATTCAAGACATATTAACGGCTAAATCCCCTGAATTCTATCTAAAGGATTACGAATTAGTAATGAATTCATTATCACAATCTGTCAAAGAATTGCGAAATCTTGAAATATACTGTTTGGTTGGAACCGGGGCTGTTTGGACTTGGGCAGCGTCCAGTTACGAATCTTTTACTTTACCAATTATTTGGTGGATTCCATTTCCTTTAATCATTTTTGGTTGGATAAGCACAATGGCAACAAGGCGATCTATTGATTTAAACGCTGAGTATTTAAGGAAAATAGAAAAAGAAGTTGAACTTACAATAAATGGAAAAAACAAACAATTATTACACTGGCAAAACTTTTTTGAGCATAGTGCAACAAAATATAATTTATTAGATTTATTCAAAACAGAAAACTATAAGAAGTTATCGGTTTTATTTAATGCAGAAGGTTCAAAGGGGATATGGACTTTATCTACTAAACACTTCAAGGCTGTAATTGCAAACCAACGTGCCTGGTTTTTCTGGGGCGGATTGTCCTTAATATCTTTCATAGGTCCTTTTTTCCTACTGCAAACGATAAAACCGAAAACCAGCGATGAAAAGAAAGATACTACTATTCCTGTGGTTACAAGAGTTGAAACACCAAAACCAATGGAAACACCGATTGTCGTAGTTGAAATACCAGTTATAACGCATTCAAATGCTAATCAGCAATAGTTAATTTTTTACAAGTTCTCAATCATCACTAAAACCGTTAGCTGTTGGAATGTCGAAAAAGACAACGGAATTTGTTGATAATGGAAACGAGATTTATTAACGCAATTCGCCCGAAGGTGCGGACGGACATCATTAGGCTTATCTGAACTGCCGCCTGCTTTAGCTGACGGATTAATAATTCAGAACACAAGGCTTTAACCGAATGTAGGGAAAAGAAATAAATCCTTAGAACTTTAGCTAAAGCAAAAAGGATGATTGATATTTATTCTATTTCGGCAAAAGGCGCTGATTATGCAGACTGCAATTCATTCAGAGGTCAGTTGTTGTTTTGTGCAAAATGCTGAATGGCTCGTCCCAGATTCAAGATCAAAGTAAACCGCGTATCGTTTCAGACTTCTCGTGAGGAGCATTGAAGAAAGCATCTCAGATATTTCTACGGCCACTCGCTGATTCACGTTCAGCCCTTGCTCGCCCAACCGAATCCGTTCCGGACAAGATACTTCGTGAGACCTTACAATTGGCTCCGGTTCAAGAAGATCGGGATGCTGAAGCGAAGGTGCCGGAAGTGCCCGGCAGATACTTGTTCCGGTGAAATATTGTTCCGGCTTTAGAGGCTTTGTCGTCGAACCAAGTAACACTTGGCCTGATGTCTTCCCGTTCCCGCCGTCGATCCACCAAAGCCTTGATTGGTCACCATAACCGCGAAACTCATCGAGTGCCCGATGCATCTCCCGACGAGCTATGTAGTTATCCACGCAACCGACGATGATCGTCAAATTCCTGTAATCACTATTTAAGCTTTTTAGATGTTTTTCGGGATCGAACTTCTCGCAAGCGAAACTTGTCTCAATTCCCCAAGCCGTTGAAACTCGTTCTGCTAATGTCTGTGCCTTGTACCGCCCGACTTCAGCGAAGCAGAAATTGCTGCGCGGAATATTTCCGCCCTCAACAACGTCTGGGTCTACGATCAGCAGTTCCGCTGACCTATTCTGCTGATGTTTCAACTCGTAAATGAGACGAGCAATAGCAGGAACCACAAACGATCCGGTTCCCCCCGCGCCCACCGCAATGAACCGAACGGTACTGTAATCGACAGGCAGCACAACTGCCGCTTGCGAGAAACTAAGATCGATATCCATTACAAAATCATCTCAAGCAACGCTTCGACCTCATTAAGATCGACGACGCCGCTTGGCAGGGTGCCGATCCAGGAAAATGGGATCGGTAAAAGGTGGTCGTAAACGCCGCAACGTAATCTAATCTTCGGGTTATCGTGAACATCCGCAATTATGCCGAAGATGCGGAATTTGCCTGATTCATCCCGATCGTCTGCCGTGCTGAACTGGTATGCCCCATCCGGGTGCGTATGAATCTCGATGCAGGCCTCAGAGTATTCCGGCCGTCTATCATCGGCTATGGTTGAGGCATATGTCCTGTCCCTGCTCGACGTACTCCACTGCCACGCGCATCGCTCGCTGTCCCAGTAAATAAGATAAAGTTCTTCCCTAAAATTCTCCTTAAAGTTCGATGTCTGGGCGTGCCTGCAAATTTCGTCCCAGACACGACTTGGCACCTTCGGCTTATGCCACCTGATACCTACAAATGCGGTTGGAAGGCCCTTTATCTCTCTGAACACCAAAGGAGCTGAAACCGTAAATTCTTCACGGTGGGCTCTTAGAATTAGGCCGTTTCCGGCCAGCACGTACTCGTAAAGAATGGCTTCTACCGCCTCGAATCGCTCTTTTGCGATCCGATGGCCGATAAACTCGTTTCGTTTTTCCATATTTCATTTAGAACCGTGAGTCGTATCTTCGCTGTTCAACTATCGTTTCCCATGCATCGTCGATTGTAGTGCTCGATAAGATCAGTTCGGACTTCGGAAACTTCTTCACTTTGTCAGCCGCCAGTTTCCACAGAAGTTCGCGTACATCGTGCGGTTCGGAGATGCATCGCTCACCGGCGTGGTCTGCATTGAATGGCGTGTCAAAAATTAGTTTCCAAACATCGCTTAGAGTAGAAGGATGGGTCTCAGGGATTTCGTTCTTTCCAAAGCAGATCTTGCCTGAACCAGTATTTGGCAACGGTGCGACTGCAATACTGGTATTGGCTGTTGGCTGCGTCGATGCTACGGCCCAGAGGTAATATTCAAAACCTTTTCCGAGAAGGATAAGAGGCGGTAGGGCGACGGTCAGCCTAACCAATCCTCGATCTGCAAAGGAGATTGTGATCTTTCGAATCGCGGCCGGTTCGTAAGAGATGATGGCATTGCCTTCCGGAGCCTCGCGATATCGCAATATTCGCTTGTCCAGCCATCCGGTATCTGTGTGAACCTTTCGAAACGCTCGGGCGACTTGGTCACTCGAAAGAGCTTTTATTCCTACGGATGATTCCTTGAGATCGGCAAACAGATATTGCCCCGGAAGGAAATAGAGCGCAGCCGATGCATCCGGAGGCACCTGAGAGAAGTTATTCATAGCTCAGTATCGCTAACCGACTAGCTTTCCTGTATTCCAGAACGATATAAGCTCGGAAAAGAAGTTCTGAGCATTTTCTTCGATCCTTGTATCCAGTTCGTCTAGATCCCGGAATGACAGATTGGCGGCCCTGTAGGTATCTGTGAGCCAATCCACGGTCTCTTTGTTCCATTCAAAGAAGTCCGGGTACTGGCAGTGCGTCACATCGAGCCACGGGTTTCCGGTAGAATGATCGACCAGCCTAATCAGATCGCTGTAAGGCTTTGTTTTAGCATTCTGTTTTTCACGCCAGACGCTTGTATGTGGAGAAGCTTTGATCGAAGGCAAATCTTCCTTTTCAACACCGTACTTTTCCGAAAAGAATGTCCAGATCTCATCGTCTTCACTAAAGTAGAAAATCAGGCCGGTAAGGTAGCTATCCCTTAAGCCAGCAAAATCGACTTCCTCGCAACACAGGTCAAAGTTCATCGGCGGTATCGCGAACCTTTCGAGTTCCAGATCCGGGTCATCATGCCAGTACTCCAGTAGCGGAAAACAGTTATCGTTCACGAGCTGATAGAATTCGTTCGTACGCTCGCTGTATGCCTTGAAATGTCCTGCCTTGTATAGACTCTTTCTCGATTGTTTCCATTGCTCGGGAAAAATCTCGATGTATAGTCGGTACTTGTGCTGCTCCGATACCACTCTGGAAATGGTCTCGCAGGCGAATATCGCGTTGTGGCTTCGGGCCTTGAATCGCAGATATTCGAGAGACTGAACCAATCGGTCACCGAAGTACGGTCTGTATTCGTGATCTTGCCCTACCATCGCAAGTCCCGTCATAATCCTCGACCCTCTCAGAATCCGAGTGGAATGTAATCTATCGCTGACGCCGGAGTCTTCAGGAATGCTTTACGGTGAGATTCGATAGCTTCTATTTCCTGAGTCCCGGTAGCAAGGACGTTTTCCGCCTCGGCTACCTCCTCAACCGTCAGGAGTTCCTCGACATCCCGTCGCATCAGTCTATCCGCGAGAATGATTGCCGGGTTGATCCGTTCAGGTTCAGCCCGCAAGATACTCACCGGCGAATCATCGCCCGGCATATCCTTTATGCTGTGCCCGCTTGACGATGGTTACGCTGAGTTTTCCGTCCTTCACCTCCCGTGTGATGTTCGCATTCTCTATGGAAGCGAAATGAGGCTGAAGTACGACCTTTAGAGTCTTATCTTCCTGCGCGAGCGACGCATCAAGTTCAAAGGTTTGGCCCTCGATCTTTATCGTCGCCTTCGGATCGGTAACGGGCCTTGTCTCACTGGAAGTCTCGGTCGAGGCCGCATCAGCGCTTTTTGTTGTTCCCGCCTCGTTCTCGGGAGGTGGAGTATTTGTTTCGTTTTCCATGATTATCTAAGAGGCGAATAGGTTTTGCTGATCTTTCGCTTGTTCTTGAACCACTGCGTTTGGGATTGGAGTGGTGTCGGTGTTCCTTGTCATTCCCGTATCGTTAATCTTTACGGCCATGCCGGCTGGCTTCGAAGCACGCTTCTTTGTCGCCGGCTTTTCCTTCTTCAGTTTTTCAGCCGCCAGTCCCGGAAGTACAGTTCTGTACTGATCAAGGGCGTCAGATAGCCGAGCAGACAGAACCGTCCGACTAGCTTCACCAGCAATGTTTGAAAAGACTATCTGCGGAGCGAAGTCGTGCGAACGGACGCTCAGGACGCAATCTCGTACGCCGTTCGTTTCCGGTAGCAGTTGGATAACGGCCGTGACCGTACAGGAATCGAAGTTATAGGGTTCTTTTTCAGCAAGAACGACTGACTTTATAGAATGGTCTTCACTAAGAGGAACTACATCTGCCGGATCACCGGCGTTTTCCTCGGAAGGATGGACAGCCTCTTCAGATGCGGTAACAGAAACAACTTCCGTCTCCCGGTCATCTGCGATCATTCCGGCGATCTCGTCTTCAAATTCAGGGATACATTCGTTCGCGTAAGATGGACGATCTTCGGTTGAGGGCTCGGACTCTACGACACCGAGAAACTCATCTTGCTGTGCGTCAGATTCGTCCGAGCCAACTTTGATCTGTGGAACCGGTGAAACTGCCGTGTCTGACGTGTTGTTCGTTTCGCTTAAAGGAATCGTTGGGCTAGTCACTACGGGCGTATGCTGAGAAGGCTCCCGTTCAATCTCTCGCAACCTCTCTAGGAACTTACTTAGAAAGATATTTCGGATCGTAACCTCTTCGTGAGCCCGCGTCATATATTCGGCACCGTTCCAAAGTTCCAATCCAATTTGCTGATTCGATTGTCCGCTACTCTGAAATCCTTCGTTCCGGCTCACTTCCTCGGCAAGCGTACGAGCAGTAAAAATCAGTTGTTCGATCTTCTCTCGATTATCAAGAGGAACGAACGAACCGCTATTCAGAATTTCCATATCTCTATCTCCACAGATCTATCATCCGCCTATTTATTCGGGCCTAAAGTGAGCCAAACAACGAAAAGGGTTCGCGTTACCACGAACCCGACTACAGAGAATTAGCTAAGAGTCATGCTGCGGCTACGTATGACGCAATGACCTTATCCGACGTATCTACGAACCGCTCCTGGTTCTTTTTCAAAATCCTAGAGATCGTCGAATGAGTAGTGTTGATTGACCTAGCCGCGCGTCTCAGATTCCCGTTTGATTGTTTTAAGGCGTGTTCAATAAAAGTAGCGGCGGCCTTCACATAGACGCTATCCAGATCATCGGTTTCCGGGTCAAGGATAACCGTTAAAAAGCTTTCGTTTTCGTCCAAAATTGGCATCTCAACGTGCTGACATCTGTCTCTATCACGCACCAGACGATTAACGCACTGATGCGTAATCTCTACCTCATCGATCGATTCCACGGCCAGGCGCGTGGCAAAGTTGCGAAGTTCACGGTAGTTGCCCTTCCATTCCAGTTCCTGGATCGCCGCGAGTGCATCCTTCTCGAACTTGAAAGGCAATTCTATACCGATTGTCGCTCTCTCTTTTTCTAATTGATCGAAGAATGTCTCTAATATCCTTTCCTTCTGAAAACGAAGAGGTAATGTTTCAAGCTGAAGGATATTCAACCGATCGAAAAGATCGGCTCTGAATGAGCCACTATTCACCATCGATAGAAGGTCTCTAGAAGTCGCGGCTATGATCCGCACATCTATTTCGCGATCCCGCGTCCCGCCGACCCGGCGAATACGCCGTTCTTCTACCGCCTTCAGAAACTTTGCCTGAAGGCTCAGCGACAGCTCACCTATCTCATCAAGAAAAAGAGTACCGCCGCCCGCAGCCTCAAAAAGCCCGGCCTTCGGAGCGATCGCTCCGGTGAATGCTCCTTTTTCGTACCCGAACAGTTCTGATTCAAGAAGTTCTGAAGAAAAACTTGCGCAATTTACTCCTACGAACTCCCGTTCCGACCGAAGACTATGATCATGGATCTGTCGGGCGATCGTCGTCTTACCGGTCCCTCTCTCACCCGTGATGAGAATGTAGTGCGGAACCCGCGCGTAGAGGGCTATTTTATCCTCAAAGATCGACGACGCAGTGTCGGTATTCGCGTTAGCAAATTGATTGTTCATTAGCCAAATCCTCCCCGTAAAACTTCGACCGGTTCTTATCAATGTGGAAACTAGACAGACGCTTCGGTGTTCCCGGCGTAAGGGACGCCAAGGAAGCCGATTCTAGTTCCGATATTCAACCTACATCAATAAAAACCCTTGTTAGCCGGAGAAGTTACTTGTGAACAAATATTTTTTTCGATTTATATAAGGAATGCCTTTGAGCGTTCTAATTTCAGCCATCTCTTAATGGCCGATCCACTGCACTATATACCTGCGAGTGCTCAAGTTAATTCTTGAACAGCTCCCAAAAAGTGAACGGCGCCCGGATCAGGTTCGATTATCCATTCAGGAAGTTCGACCGGTTCTTCTTTCTCGAAGGCGTTAGAGTCGCCCTGCATTTCTGGAAGAAAGCTGATGTCGGTCGATTCCGGCGGGTACAGAGCCAGTACCCGCTCAAGAGCCAGCCACGGAGACTCTTGCGGGAGAAAGAATCTCTGTCGGCCGTGCTGCACAATGTTGACGAGTCCCATTTCGCGTAACTCTCTGATCTGCTCGAAGGTTGCTGGACATACCTCCGTAAGTAGCTGTCCCTGGAAACGTGTCGCTCTAATGGTCGCGTCCCCATTCAGATTGACGCTGTTCTTCTCGAAGTCAACGACGCGAAGCACTTCATTCGCAGTTGTCGGTAAGCTCGCACGAAGCCCGAAGTGTTGCCGAATGTCCTTGAGCCATTCTTCCGAGATCTTTACGCCGACAAGCCGGGTCCCGTCATCTGTGGTCGTCCGAACAATGTTCAGTGCGTCGTGACTGAGCGTCTTCAGATATTTCCATATTGGAAGCAATGCACCGCTCAGAATATGTACAGTTCTGTTCTCGAATGCGGGAATCTTGTTCTCCTCATTGACCCACCAGCCTTCAGCCTTTGTCTTCGGGACTATCCGATAGCGCTGATTTAGCTCGCTCTCGCGTAGATAGGCTACATTGCGACCAGCAGGTTTGGTTATCGAGAACATCTGATAGCGTTCTCCTGTCTCTGGATCCGTGTGCGATAGGGTTCTTCGAACCGCAACGAACGATCCGTCTCGACGGTCCTGAAAGAACTGATGTATTCCGCTTGCAGCCATATCCCGATACTTCGCTGGAGTGGTTGCGACTTTAAGCTCGAGTTTGTAGTAGACAGTCTTCGCTCCGGTCATTGGATCGGAATTAAGAATTTGCGGCGATCCTGAGATCGCGACCGAAATCGCCTTTAGGTCTTCCATCCCGTCATCGAGTTTGCCTTTCTGTTTGAGGTACTCGATGGTTTCCAGGAATGTACAATAGAAGTAGTCGAAGAGTGCATTCTGTCGGTCCACCTCTAACGAAAGAAGCCTATTCAGGAAACGCGGGATATTTGTCTTCTCGCTGTCAGGAACTTCTTCACTTCCGTCTATTGTTTTCACGAGCCCCATGTCTCGCAGAGCTTTTTGAGGATCGTCCAGTCCTTCGATCTCACGGCCCCGCATAATGCCAGTCAGCACGACGCTGAGAGCCGAACGTCCTTCTCTGGATTCGAGATTATATTTATCGAGGTTGCCGGCCTTCTCCGCTCGCCGGTCGCCCTTTGTAAGTGCTCCCATGTTTCCAAGGCGCCTGGCGATGGTTGAAGAGAATCGCTTTTCGCCGCCGAGTTCCGTGAAGACAAGCAGATAGACTGGCGGTGCAACTTGACCGGTTCGATGTGTGCGCCCGAAGTCCTGGATCTGTTTATCGGCCGACCATTTTAGTTCTGCAGCAATGTGAAGACGTCTCTGCTGGTTTCCGACAGTTCGGCCCGCATGAAGGCTGTCACCGGTCGATGCCACCTCGGACATAATGGCAATCCTTTTGTCGCCTTTCTGAAAGGCATTCTTTTCGTGAAGGTTGATAAGCTTCGAAGGGACCCCGGCAAGTTGCCGCGGCCGATACTCCAGTGTGCCGTTTGCCGTCCTAATCAGGCGTTTCTTCCGGCCCGTCATCTCCGCTATATTCTCAACCCCGAAATAGTTCACGAGTTGATCAAGCGGATGTTCAGGCACTTCAAGGATAGATAACTTATCAAGCAGTTCTGCCCTAAGTTGCATAGCGGCCCGACTTGCCACCTGATCGCCGTTGGCATCGACGATAGGAACATATTCGATGGTCCCACTATATGGATTTGTTCGTTCCTGAAAACACGCTGTCGGAAAGCAATTCGCAACCAGGCGAGTAAGAGTCTCTCTTGGGCTAAAATCCAGACTGTCAATAGCCTCATCCTGATCCGCTGCACGCTCTATCTGCTTCTTTGTCTGGCTTTCGCCGGTGCCTGTTATCGAGACAACAATAGATTCTTTTCTGCCGAGGGCATCTTCGATTTCACGAATCAGAGTCGGCACCTTAAATGCAGTTATCAGATTGCGAAAGCATCTCTGATGCTCCGCCCAGAACTGATTGAGGGCACTGCTTTTGGTGGCTTTTCCGGAATTTGTAAGTTCCAAGGCCCGATGAATATTCCGAAAGACTTCCTGCCAGCCCTGGGCCATGTTGTCGTACATCCTCCGCTGAGCAGGTGTCAGCATGTGAATTACCTCGCGAAACTCGACCGATAGGCCTGACTCGGGGTCGGTTCCCATACTTAGGTTGCCGCATAGGTATCGTCCCATCGCCTTAAGGTCGCGGCACACCATCTCCAGAGCACCAACACCGCCTGATTCGATCTCTTCGGCGAACTGCTCGAAGCCTAACGGAAAATTGGTTCCCGCTCCCCACAATCCGAGCCGTGACATGTAAGCGAGATGTCGCACCTCGCCTGCCGAAGTGGCGGAAGAATAAACAACTCTGACATCCGGGAATTTTTCCGGGTTCTGGATCTCAAGTACAGCGGCTCCAGTCTGCGTCGATTTGCCGCGGTCGTCGGCAAATGCGTACTTTGCCTTGTGCCCTTCATCGAAGACTACGATGCCGTTTGATCCGAGCCAGCGTGTTATCTGATCGATCCTCTTGTTTCCCTTTTTCGATTTGGCTATCAGCGACCGGTATGTACAAAATACGATTCCGTCTTCAATGTCGATCTCTTGATCGGTTGGGAAATCATTGATCAGCTTGATCGGTGGCGTAAGTCCAAGCCTTTTGAACTCGTCTGAAACTGCTTCGATCAGATCGGTCTTGACCGAAAACCATACGGACCGCCTTCGCCCCTGAAACCAGTTATCAAGAATTACTCCCGCGAGTGTCGCCGTCTTACCCGTTCCAGTCCCGTCACCGATACTTATGCCGGCTCGCGCACCATCGGGCAGACGCTGTTCGTGTGACTGACCCGCGTAGATAATCCGTTCTATCTGCATCGCCGAAAGTTTTCCTGTCTGAGACAGATATTTCGGCAGGCGTGGACGATATTTTATTGCCGGCGGTTCGACGTTGGCGAGTCCCGGCGGTTCTACGATCACTCCCGGGTGAGGTGAACCACCGAGAACATATCGTGGGGAATATATCTGAATGTCTGGCTCGCTCGTTGGAATATCCCCGGTCGAAGTTGATTCACCCGAGGTAATAATCGGCACAGTAAGTCCTTCCGAACTATGTTCTTGGATCGAGTACATTAATTTTTTTGGATCAGAAACGGAGATTCAACTCGAGTGATTGTTCGAAAGCATGCTCGACCGACCGAGCCACAATATGAGGAACACTCTGGATTTCAGCGGATGAACAATTCTGAGATGAACCGGGTTTCGTTCCGATGATGAGCGTCGTCTTTACGCTTGTGCCGTTAGAGTAGAATTCACGGCCGGGCAATTCGATCGCCGCTTTCAATTCGATCTCGGGTTGTAGATTGCTCCAAAAACGGCTGCCATAGCGTGACGTTGGCGACCCGCTCTCGCCAAGAATAACTGCGAACCGTCCGCCCTTCCTCAGCCTTCGCAAGGCTGCGTCGATATGGCGAAAACCGTATTGCACACTGTTTCTGTGTACTCGTCCTGAGCTTGAGGAGAACGGTGGATTGGCAAGGACCACATCGGGAATCAGATTTGCGGGTAACAGATCATCAATGAACTCCCCGTCAAACCCATATGTGTTAAATCCCAAAGTTTGTAACAATGCCCTTCGTCTCGGGTCGATCTCGTTAGCTATCACGCTCGCTCCGGCCGCCTCGACCCAGACGGCGAGACTGCCGGTCCCGCAGGACGGTTCCAGAACCGTCTCGCCGTGCCGGATATTTAGAAGATATGCTGCGAGAAAAGCGATCGCGGCTGGCGTCGAAAACTGTTGGAAAATTATCTGTGTTTCACTTCGCCATGTTTGGGTTGGAAGCCGCTCCTGCAAAGGTCTCAGGACCTTTGAAACGGCCTCAGCAGGATTCGGTCTTGTCATCAGTTCACTTCCATACTTCGTGTGAATGAGTGAGTTCAGAGCAGTCTCAGCGATCTCATGGAAGATGTGCGAATCGACTGAAGATACAGAAATGCCAGACTTATTGCAAAGTTCAATGAGTTCTCTGTTTGAAATGCGAGTCCCACTCTCTACGATTTTGGCGACACGCTCGATGAGGCCTGTTAGTGAGTCTGTAGAAACTGTTGGCTCGCCCATGATGCGACCTGTCAGCCGCTTATTTTGTTAGAGAGATTCCGGCGAGTTGGTGGCTAGCCTCGTGGAAACATTCGGGCGTCAGCAATCTAAGCCAATCGGACATGTCCAGATATTTGAGGGAGGCTCCCGCGATCAGGGCGTCGTCGATACCTTTGAAACGTCTATCCCAAGCGAGAATTTTTGTAGGTTTGCCGCAGGACAAGAACCGCTGTGCCCGAATCCGTAGAGCTAGTAACGATGCCATTGCTCTTGCCACATGTGGATTCGTGAAGCTATCTACATCGAAAGCAATCTCCAGGATCCTTCGCCGTGCCACATTTACAATTTCGCGATGCGACGTTGAAACTCCGCCATTGGCGACGACATATCGATCCGGCATGAAGTGCTGGGCCGTCGCGGCTTTCAGGACACCTTCGGTAACAAGTACCGTCTCAATCGTCTTTGCACTGAAACCTACTGAGCCTTCGTGATGAAGTGGTGAGCCAGAACTACATCCTTGACTCCTTCCGATCGACGACAGCCATTGATACTTTCCGGACGTACTCTTAGTCTTTCCCATAATTTTGAGCTGGCAAGCCTGAATTAAACCATTCGAATCCAAGAATGGAATCAGAAGAAGATCAGTGTCATAGTCGAAGTCACTACCTAATCGCGTTCTGCGCTTCGATCCCCGCCAAAATCCTGGAACGCCTTCAAAAAACGGAATAGTTCCTTTTTCTTTTACGAGTAACTCAATGAGCGATAGAACTAGACGATGTCTTTCAGTAGCTAATTTGGGAAGTATTCCAAAGCGTCCGCAGTCCTGCCCTTTTCTAACCAGCCATTCGTTTCCGTAAATTAGCTCGCTATTCGCCGGTAATGGCGAAAGCTTGATGAGTCTCTGATAGATCCAATTCCTGATCTCGATGGGGGCTAAAGAGGTTGATTTTGCTCGCTTAAATATCCTCTTTGGCTGATTGTAAACGCCACGGGATGGGATTCGACGATCGTAATAAAAGATCCCCCAACCTTTGATGCTGAGTCTATCGGCGTTTGTCGCGGAACGGGCACAGAATGCAATGTTGTAGTCTTTAGTCGTACTGCACCAGTCCGGTTTTCCGCAGATGCGGCACGGAGACTTTCTCGATACTCGCTGGTATCCGGTTATCATTTTGATTCGCTTCTTTTCTACCGCTTTTTTTCTAGCGACAACTTATTCGATGCCAAGTATGTGCATAACTAACTTTGGCTCATTTCGGCGGCAGACATATGGTGTATCGCGACATTTTCTATTGACAAATGTCACTTTTCACCGCATGCTTCTAATGATGGATAAGCGACAGCAGCCACAAATCAAAAAACTTGGGGTCTTTACACTGGCTCAAGGTAAGTCCGTGGGAATTAGTCAGCAAGACCTATCCCGGCTTGTCGCTGCAAAGGATCTCGTTCGTCTCGGTCGTGGAATCTACCTCCATCCCAAGGCCTCGCTGGATAAAGATGTCGGATTCCAAATCGCGTATTCAAAGTTTGGGCCAGGTTCAGCAATTGGGGGCCTTTCAGCTCTATATCACTACAATCTTGCTGAACAAGTGCCTGGAGAAATATGGGTAATGGTTCCTCCGGAGAAAAGAACCCGAGAAACCGGTTATAAACTGATTCGAACAAAAACGAGCCTCGACAAACAGATCATAGATGAAAAGGGATATCGAATCGTAACCGTAGAAAGGGCGGTTCTGGAGGCTCTAAAATTCAGCACAAAGATTGGCGAGCGAACGGCCGTCAAGGCTGCCAGAGAAGCTCTTGCAACAAGAAAAACTACGGAAGCAAAGCTTGCAAAAGCAGCAAAAGAGCTTGAGCTTGAATCGGTACTCGCCAAATATCTGGAGGTCATCGTGCCATGACCACGAGAGGCCGCCCGAAAGCAAAAGTTGCAGCGGCCCGTAAGCTTCT
>Ga0138256_10001227_pt1 | contig 27670 bp, 29 predicted proteins | sample KNB2016incub_MG_FD_105486 | JGI IMG/M metagenome (GOLD analysis project Ga0138256, IMG submission 105486) | Active sludge microbial communities from wastewater in Klosterneuburg, Austria - KNB2014incub_MG | ecosystem: Engineered > WWTP > Activated sludge > Unclassified | place: Austria...
GAAAAAATCATATTTATGATTGGTACAAATAACCTAGAAAAGAAATCAGTAAATGATATCATAGAAGGTATTATTAATATCATCAATATAATTTTCAAAAAGCAACCAAATGTAGAATTAGTAGTTTATGGTTTATTAGACAGAACCGATATATCTCTTGATAAAATTGCTGATTTGAATACTAAATTAGAAAATTATATTAATAAACAAAACAATCCAAAATTATCTTATCGATTTTTTGGCGAAAAGGTAAATCATGACGACAAATTTTTTGACGATAATGTTCATTTGGGTCAATTAGGTTATGAATTGTGGTATAACGATATGAAAGAACTATTAAAATTGTAAGATTATGAATACATATTATTATTTTATTATCTGTTATAATATTAATGTCAAACAACTCATCTATGTTTGTACCAGTAGGTCAAAATATTTTCGATCTAAATTCGATTACCAATATTGAATATGTCATTAAAAATATACAAGTTTATGTTAAAAATAATCCAAATGGAATAGTAATAACAAATGAAGAATATCAACAGCTTATAAATTATATTTTCTCACACCAACATAAATTACGAAATGAAGAAATACCAAAATACGTATTAGTTGGAAAAAATATGTTTAATACCGATACGATTACACATGTTATGTATAACAATGGTCAAGTTTTGGTATTCATAAATAACAATCCAAATGGCATGCCAATAAGTAAAGATGAATATCAATTACTAATTAAATATTTATTAGCTGGATAAAATTTGAAAATCATAATGTATATATTATATCTTCATTAAAAATGAATTATTATAAATGGAACAGAATTACGAAATTAATCTCAAATACGTTGAATCTATGTTACAACATTTGTATCATAATTTAGAACAAGACAAAGTTGATGATAATATTGAAATGGCTAAAACAGTCTTCGCCATGATCTTTGATAGCGACATACTTTATCAAAATCACAATAAGACCAGCTTCAATACGAAATTTGAACTGGTATTGTCTATGTTTTATGAAAATTGCCCAAATGATTTTCAAGAGTTTATTGATAAAATGAATAATTTCCATTCAGATATGATTTCATTTGACAGTATTAAAGTTACTGACGTGAAAGTATATTAATTTATTTATATTAACTAATAAACAAAATTAATAATCAACTAATTTCTTTATTTGAGCGATAATTTTTTCACGCTCCTTAACATACACATCATTGTCCATAAACATTTTATCGGCTTCCGAAAGCTCAATACCAGGGGCTTTTGGACAAGCATAAACACAAGTCCAATTGCGTTTTTGTTGAGAATCGTCTAAACCAAGGCCCGTGCACCAACAATCTGGTAACACAAGCGGGCACAAATCAGGCTCTGGATATTTACCAGAATGCTCTTTCCTCATCAATGTGCAAGTAAAAATGTTTTCAGATGGAACATTACCTTTTTTCATGATTTCTTGTTTGACACTCTCAAGAGTCAACCCATTATCATACAATTCATCTAATAGAATGACATACTTATTTTTGAATTTCTCTGGTTGAATTAGACTTAAAATTTCACCAGAGTTTTGAGTTTGGCCAACGTATGATGAAAATTCAAACATATAACAGCTGTGTGGTAAAGTAATCATTCTGGTCAAATCAACGAAGAAATAGACACAACCTTTAAGAATACAGGCAATAACAATATCTTTCCCCTTAAATTTCTCATTGATAACTTTTGCACAGTACCGTACAGCCACATCGATTTCATCTTTAGTAAGAAGAAGTCTCCATGTATTGTAGATATCAACATCTTGCAGGTCCTGGCGACCTGCAAGAAAATCACGTGATGCCTTCATTGAAGCCTCAAACATTCCAACTTGTTCTGATGCAAGTGATGATTCTAGTATTCCCATGGGTAAATAATTATGGTATCTTTTAAGTAGTTTTTAGGATGTTTTTAAATCAATTTTTTCTTTTAAAAATTAAAAGATTGAAGACAACTACATATCAACTACGCGTTAATTACGCCACATCATACCCTTTTATGTAATATAAAATAATAACATTAGTTGAAAAAAAGATATCAATACATGAAATTGAAAGTTGAAAAAAAGTTGAAAAAAAGTTGAACAATAATTGTACTTCTCATATACTTTAGTGCAATTAAGTTGAAAAAAGTTGAACAATAATTGTACTTCTCATATACTTTAGTACAATTAAGTTGTATTATTGATATAACCATGGCCACCTATTATCCATCAATCAATAGTTCATTCTTATTCAAATAAAAGTGTGGTGCAATATGTTTAATAAGTTGTTCAGACAAAAATTTATTTTTTATATTATAACATATTTCGCAAGCTGATTTAAGATTATCCATTCTTTTCTTCATTCTCCAATCAGAATCGTGTAAAAAATTTTCCAGTCTATTATTTTCGATAAAATCCGCCATAAGTTGCCTAATATATTCCAATAAAGGAGCAATGATATATCTAGTTGTTTTCACACCTTTCTTATCTACTTGCCAATCAGGTTTTTTATCAATTAATTCTCTGATCATATAAGTTAATCTTGTAGAATCAGAATTCCAAATCGATTGTTTGGTTGGATCATCTTTTTTATAAGCTTGAACAATAATATTACCTAAATAATCAACAATAGTCTTATTATCATGGGATTTAATAATAGTTTGCGCTAGATCATTTTCGTCGTCGCTGTCGTTGTCACTATCATTATCCGCATTTTCAAGATAAGAGAAGTCTTTTATTTGTTTTAAGGCGGGAGCATTATTATAATTTTGCGCGACATATGCCAAAGCAGAAACAGATGTTTTAATCACTCCACCAGCATTCTTAATTAATGTTTCAAGACGTTTAATTTCTGCTTGTTGTTGCTTCTGCATTTCTATGTGTTGTTTATGCATTTCCTTAAAATGTTCTATTTCTTTGTTACGATTATCAATTTCTGTAGTAAATTTCGTAACCAATGTTTCTTTTTCGCTACATAATTTTTTATGTCTAGATAAGTTACCAGCATTCTTAAAAACTATATTACAATAATTACATTTATACAAATTCGAGATAACTTCGAGAGGTTTACAGGATATTTTCGCATGCTCTAATACTTTATTATTATGTTTTTTTGTTATTAAATGTTTTTCATAACAAAATTTGGTATCAGTCGAATAATTACAATATTGACAATGAAATTTCATAGTACAACTTTTTATATCTTATACTTATATATTTTTTTCAATTTTTTCAACTAATTATAGTTGAAATTTTGTTGAAATAAAGTTGAAATGGTTACCTATTCTCTTATGATATAATAAAAAGTTGTAACGGTTACCTTATCACCTCCGATATATTGATAATTTGCTCTTATCCATTTTCTCATATTCGTTACCTCATCTCCTGGTATTTTTTTAGTTAACCCAACAATTTTTTAAAACAGTCTTTTCATCAATAATCATTTTATTCAATTGGTTTACTTTTCATATCACTAACAAGCTCTTCAAAATTGAAAAAAGTTTTTTTATCCTATAAATCTAAAAATTTACACACAAAGTTTGTGCTAAAAAATTTGAAAACAATAATTTTTAAGAAATTTTTTGAACTCAAAGATATATCAAGTCATATTAAGTAATTTATCGTTTTATTTACCAGATTACTTTTCAACATCTCTTATTCAACGTACTCACTTTAATGGTTCAAATGTCACAAGCTAATGAATTAAAAATTGAAACAAAAATTTATTAGATATAATTACATTATTCAATTATTATTAATATATATGGACATTGATCTTAATCTTATCCAACAACAATTTGAAAAGGCGTGTCATAAAGGCGATTTAAAGACAATGCTTGAGTTATTTGAACAAGGAGCTCAACCATCATCTACATCAATTAGTTTGGCAGGCGAATATTATCCAGAAACCAAAGAAGCTTTTGACTGGTTATTAGATCATTGTGAAGCTGTTGATTGGACTTATATTTGTAATAATCCATATTCGGCTGAAATGGCTCAGAAAATTATGAATAAAGGTCATTCAATTGATCTTCTTGCATCAATCGCAATACACTACGGCGATATACCACTTTTCAAGTTTGCTATATCACAAATTGGATGGCAAACTCCTTATTTGAAGTATTTGGCAGAATTACATGTTCAAACCTTTGAGGATATACAAGAACAATGTAATCTATTCAACGAAGGATTAATTAATCTTCGTTACGTCCCAACAAAAAGTTTATTCGATATTGCTAAAAAGAATAAAAATTATGAACTTGCTATTTTTATTCGAAATAAATATTTTGTAGAAGAGAATCGTAATGCTTTGATAAACTTTTGGAAGAAAAATGGCGGTTATAAAAAATTGATTTAATAATATACTAGTTAAATATTTTACTATATTGTAACTATTCAATGTATTATGAACAAAAAAAGGAAAAAGCATCATAGCGAATCATCAATAGATCCTAATTACAGATTACCAATTGCTCACCCTTTTCATGATTTCATGAATATGAAACATACAACTTTTCCGTCAACAGCTTATGAAGCTGGAGCCATTAATATTTCACCAACAATTGAATTAAATAAGAGTTCGGTTATTAATAAACCCGACCCCGAATTCTATCAAAAATATTATGAGGTGAAAATTGATAAGGATAAACATAAAAAAATACATCAGAGTCGACATCATCACAAACATTCACACAAACATGCAGAATTGACACAATCAAATAAGAAATCTAACACAATTGAATAAAAAAGGGTTAGATTATGTTTATTTATAAATTAATTTATTCACTTAGTTCGGTCCACACCATGCACCACCATAACCATGACTAACTTGTTCTTTCTTATAATAATCTTTCTTTTTTCCATGACTAGCTGTTGGTTTTCTGATATATGGTTTGTTATATCCAAGTTGTTTGTTGAGATAAGCCACTTTACCCAGAACGACTTTATACAAATCTCTGCCAAGATCAGAATCCAATTCTACATCCTGTAGAGGATCATCTTTCAGGAAATAGTCTCCAACCAATACTGTATCTCTGAAATAATAAAGCAGTTGTGTAATCAAATCTTTGTAACAACCAAGTCCATAAATTTCTTTTAATGTTGTTAACCAGTTGTCTTGTTTAATTGACATTCTAAATGAAAACATAAGGTTTTTAAGAATGTCTTCGCGATCAACAATTAAGAATTCATCTATTAATTTTGTCATCTGAATGATTTCGTCTAATTCTAATTCTCCAATTGGAAATGCAGAGTTATACAATTTGTTCAATAACAGTTTGATCAATTTGGAACTATAATGTGCATCAAATTCTTTTTTATCTTTGTGGAAATCAAACAAGCTCTTAAAATAATCTGACTGGGAACGTAAAATAAGCGAATGACATTTGACATTTACTTTATCAATACATTTTAATATAATGTCGCCGTCGTTTTCGCCGTCTTTGAATAAATCTTTGAGAATCTTGTCCATAACTTTTAATGATAATTATTAAATGATTTCAATTAAATGTTTTTAAATTGATTATCAATTTTTTAAAAAAATTGATTTCTGGTTATTTTATCATATCCTACCATTAAATATAGTTTTAACTAATTAAGAGATATAAAGATGTCGGGATTTGATATTCGTGATCTTCGCAAAAAGCACGCTGAACAATATGCTAAAGTAAAAGAACAAGAAGAAAACGAAAAGAAGCAACAAGAAGAGTTAAAGAGAATTGAAACAGAACAGAAGATGCTTCATGAAATAGCTTATAAAAATGATTTTGAAGATTTTATCAATCAATTAGACACCATACTTGTTGATGTTCACAGTTGTCATAACATTCTTGAAATGGATTTGTATGTTGAAGCGTTTAAACACCAACTAGAACAAAATAGTAAATTTCTTGAAACTGAATATTGTCATCAAGAAATCATACAAAAGATGACCGACCTTATTAATTGTGTTAGTCAAAATTCCAATTCAAAATTTGATATCACTGTTAAAGATTCAAATACTGAAGCGGCTAACCGAATTACAAATACAATTAAACAAATTATGAATCTATGTAAACTTAATGAAAACAATGTTAATATAGAACTCATGGATACTTCAAATGATGAGGAAATAGCAAAAAAATTACATCAAGAGAATATTGATAATCAAGAGAATATTGATTATCAAGAAAATCTTGACAATCAAGAAAATCAATATGACGATGATATGGAATTCCATAAATTCATTCCGATTCATCAGAGAACAATGGATGACGATTTACCAGATTTAATGGACGATAATGAATTCACGCCTATTGATGTACCATCAATACCAATTCCTGGTCCGAATTCAATTACTATTCCAAAACCAGCAGTTGCCAATCCTGAATATTATATTGGTTTTGATGCCATTGAAGATCCAGAATTAATTCAATTAGCCTATTTTCAAAACGAACTCATGGACGATTAAAAAATTGATATTAATTTATTCTGGTATATATTTTATTTGTAATCATATACTTCTTATGGAATCAAGAGAAGAATATTTTGATGTAATATCAGAAGAGTTGTTTGATCAAAAGGATTATCAGGATCAGTGCATTTTGAAAAATGAAGAACTTGACTATATTTTTAGCTTTTTACATGGTTTAGATTTAGCTGGTTGTATGTGCGTATGTAGACGATTTTATGATTTTGCTTCTCATAACACATTATGGAAAAAATGTTATCATAAAGAGTTTTTAAATTTGCCAATAAAATATACAAGTTTTTATGAGAATTATAAATATTGGCATCAATTTTCTTATCTTAAAGTACAATTTCAGACAGGCGAAACATTAGATCAGATACCATATATAACAAGATTATGTAGTGCACATGGAACAGTTAACAAATTACCTAATGCGATATTTAAATTAAACACCTTGAATGATTTAACTATTATTTTAAACAAATTCACTGAAATACCCAAAGAATTATCACAATTAACTAATCTGACAAGACTTTGTTTTGGAAAACATCATTTTACAGAAATACCAAAAGAACTTTATAATTTAACAAATTTAAGAGTATTGAATTTATGTAATTGTAAATTTACAAATATTGATATTAGTGGTTTCAAATCGTTGACAGAGCTAGATTTATCCCAAAATCTTTTAAATGAATTTCCATATGGAATAGAAAAATTAACTAATTTGGAAATATTACAATTAAATAATAATAAAATTACAGAAATACCAGAACGAATTAAATATTTAAAATCATTGAAATCGTTATGGTTAAGTCATAATAAAATACAAACTATTCATTATAAAATATCAAAGTTAATCAATTTACAAAAATTATATCTAGAATATAATAATTTACAAGTATTTGATTTTAGCATATTATATAATCTAACCGAATTAAATTTGCAATATAATCAAATACATACTATTGTAATTTCACATAGAACATATGCATTACAATTTATAGATTTATCTCATAATCAATTAACTTGTTTACCAAAAGGAATACAAATGTTTCAAGATCTTGAAAAACTCATTTTAAATAATAATTATCTTACAACATTACCAGACGAATTTTGTCATCTTAAAACTCTTCAATATTTAAGCTTATTTCAGAACTACATTGATGAACTACCATATGAAATAAGAATGATGACAAGATTAAATTCACTTAATCTGGGTAAAAATAAATTGACATCTATACCAGAAGGATTATGTTATTTGTTGAATTTAGAATATTTATATTTGGGTGCAAATTATATTGAATACATTCCCAAACAAATATCGAAACTTGTTAATCTTAATCAATTAATATTAAGCTGTAATCAAATTAAGAAATTACCAGTAGAATTCTTCAAATTGAATGTTAAAACAATTGATTTGAAATATAATAAAATAAAAGTCATACCACAAGAAATATCACAACTATATTATATTGTATCATTCGAATTATCATATAATAAAATTGAATCTTTTCCACAGGATTTAACTAATTTAACTAATCTTCAATTCTTAAATATAATACAATATAATCCATACACTGGATCAATTAATGTTTTACCTGAATGCAAAATACATAAATAAATTAGTTAGTTTATATTACTATCCATATAATTGGTAAAATTCATACTTTTTTCAGCTTCTTCAAAAGTTTCTAATATTGATTTAACTTTTTCGGGTTTTTGATCTAATTCTAATAAAAATTCATGTAATTCCGTGTCAACATTTTTAATATCCAATGGTTGCGTTAATAAGATTTTACCATCACTGACTAAATAATCATAAACAAGATCAATATCGCTCAATATGATGGAAATCAATAAATGTTCATGATTATTCTCTAAATTATCATATTGTAAAGCCTTATCAAACTCTTTTTTGGTTTTATATTCAATATTATAATAATCAAAAATCTTTTGAATTTTGTCAAAATTATCCAAATGCCAAAAAATCAAATCATAGAGTTTTTCATATTGTTTTCTTAATTTGATTATCTTATCATGTTTCATATTTTTTTCTACATATTTATAATATCTTTTCTCTGGGTTTTTTAATTTATCAATTAATTTGAATAATTTCTCATAATGTTTTGATATTTGTCTATATCCAATATTATACAATTGTTCATATATATTCTTATCTTTTACATAATACAATGCAAAACCATTTTGTGTAATAGCATCCATACAAAGTTGATTAGTTTGATTTGGAATAAATTCTAAACATAAACCATTAATTTTAACTAATTCGGGATATAAGTTAAATAGACTGGGAAAATGATCAGTAAATTTTTTGAATCCTAGAATTTGTGGATAGGTTTTTACAGCCAATAAAATTAATTCGTCTGATGGAAGATCGATACTGGTAATAATATGACCAGATTTTTCAATTGCAGCGCGAATTATTTTACTTGTCTTAATTTGAACATCATAGTAAGCATTGATCCAATTATCAATCGCCGCAAGACATATTTCTTCAGATTGTATTTTTACATATTTAAGAAGCCAACCTGCCTTTTTAACTGCCATCATACATAAATCATCAGTTTGATTTTTAACGTAACATAATGCACCAGGATGATTTTGAACTGCCAATGTACACATCTCATTTGTCTGGTTAATTTTAACATAATGCAATGCCAAACCGTTATTTTTAAGTGCTTCTAAACAGATATCATTATCTTGTTTTTTAACATATTTCAAACTATCTCCGTCAACTGAAACTGCCAATAGACATATCATCGGAGTTTGATTTACCACATATCGCAAACTACCTTTGTATCTAATAACAACCTTCAAACAAAAAATTTCATCATTCCATAATATATGATCTTTTATACTTTTAGCTTCACTTAATATTAATTTATCAGAATTAAATACATTATTACAGACATGACAAATTAATACATCGTTTGGTATTTTAACTGTATGATAAAACATATATGGTTTATTGTCTTTATATAAATATTCTGCCAAATATTCAGAACTAATAAAATTAATTCCGTCACAATGAGAATTTAATCCTGGAATATATTCGTCCTTTTTATTAGTCAAAACAATAAAATGTTTATTACCATATTTTTCTAAAAAATCAGTACCATTGTACATTTATATTATAATACTAAGATATAAATGTTTATGACATAAATAAATCAATTTTTATAGTTCATCTAATGAAATAGTTAATATTTTAGCATCGTGTTTTACAAAATAACCAGCATCTATTAATTGTTTAGTCCAATTTTGGATTGTAGATGCTCTAATGTGTTTAGCTGGAATATGAACGGTTGATCTTGTTGAAAACGGATTCTTTACATCTGTGACATTTGTCCATGTAGTAATACCCCTCCAAACATGATCTTCGAAAGGTTCTAATGGATCAGATGGAACATTCGGTTTAACCGGAGCTTGAGTAACAAATTTTTGTCTTTGTTCTCTTAATTGTACAGTTACTGTTTTAGGATCTGGTAGTCCTGGAAATTGTTTTGACATTATATAATTATACTTGATAAAAATCTACTATAATATATATATGTCAAAGAAAGACGATGACACTTGTTCCCAACATGAAAAGGGAAAATGTGCACACGCCGAAGGTTATCATACACATGCTGATAGCAAAGCCTCTCACGCCGAAGGAAAATACACACGTGCTTTAGCAAGAGGAGCCCATTCAGAAGGTTCTCATACTCATTCTAGGGGTTATGCATCACATTCAGAAGGTTCTCATACACGTGCTAGAGGAAACGCATCCCATGCCGAAGGTCATTACACGGAAGCTGTTGGTAATGATTCGCACGCCGAAGGTAAAAAGACAATTGCTTCTGGTGAGGCTTCTCACGTCGAAGGAGAAGGAACAAATGATATTGCTGCTCTTATTGATAGTATTGTTCCAGGTAAATCAGTAGATATTGGAGTTAGTGGTGCGCAATCAACTGAAGCATCTGGCGAAGCTTCACATGCGGAAGGTAGTGGAACTCAAGCAACTGGTGATTATTCTCATGCGGAAGGAGTTGCTACTTTAGCATCTGGTGCCGCATCGCACGCAGAAGGGCTTGGATCACAAGCTATTGGTATTGCTTCTCATGCAGAAGGCGATCCTACTATCGCGGAAGGAGATTTTTCACATGCGGAAGGTACTTCTACATATGCAGTCGGATATGCTTCTCACTCAGAAGGTGCAACTGGAGCTGCTATTGGTGTTGCTTCACACTCAGAAGGTAGTAATAACATAGCCTATGGTGATTTTTCGCACGCAGAAGGCGCTTCTGGTACTGCTGTCGGATTTGCATCACATTCAGAAGGTAAAGTTGGTCTTGCTATCGGGTGTGCATCACACGCAGAAGGTTTTATATCCATTGCTTATGGAGATGTTTCTCATTCTGCCGGTTTTATTACAGGAGCCTTTGGTTTTGGTGCTCATGCCGATGGTAATGTTACTCTTGCTTATGGTATGTCATCTCATACTGAAGGATTTTACAATTTGGCTTATGGCGATTATTCACATGTAGAAGGTACCGATAACGCGGCAGTTGGCGATGGTTCTCATGCCGAAGGTGGCGGTACCTCTGCTCTTGGTCAAGCTTCACATTCTGGTGGTGTTGATGCAGTTGCCTTGCAGAATGCTCAATGGGCAAGATCATCTGGTTGGTTTGGTGACAAATTAGCCCAAACATCTGAATATTATGTCAGAGGTCATTCAGATGCTGGTGCAACTGGTTGGCTTTGTTTAACATTTGATGATTCTCATTCTCCTGAAGCAGTCGCTACACCTGGTAACATTGTCAATCAACCAAATCAAAATCAAATTCCATATATTCATCCTGATTCGATGTTAACCGAAAAAGTTCAAATTATTGGAGCTCATTACCCATCTATTATTTCACCAAACGTTGAACACTTTTCACTTGAAGGTAGTAAATGCATTGAAAATAATGGTGTCACACTTGCTGCATTACCTGGAGGATCTTATACTACTATTATTAGTGATACATTCACATTTTCTCCACAAGCTCAACCATATTTAGATCAACCTAATAATCTTCATACTGTTGCAGTTCTTATCCCAGCTGGAGTTACTGGTCCAACCCGCTGGTATGCTACAATTAAAGCATCACATGTCGCATGGAACAATGTTATGTAAAAAAAATAATTTATACTTGCGAATAGTTTGCAGGTGCTTCATCAGTTATATGCCATTTTTTATTTAAGATGGCATACAAAATATAAATTTGAATTCCAAGTAAGACAAACATGATTAAATTACCACCACAAGGACTGAGGTAACTATTTACCAACAAACTCATAAACATTAAATATAGGGATACAACAGTCAAAATAAAAGGTCCCGACTTCACGTTAATGATATCAGAAACATGTCCAAAATATTGTAAAAATGCTCCCACGACACCAAACAAAATTGTCATTCCAATGAAAAATCCTAAAAGTACAACATAGCCAATGCTATTCAATGGTTCACAACCAAACAAATTACCCATAAGAAGAAAAAGATTATTTTATAGTAATCAATGACACTATAAAATATTATTTTATCAATTTTTGTGTTAATTAGTCACCTTAATATAATTTGATTTAGTATTTTTATTTGATCCATAACTATTAGTAGCAGTTAATGTCACGGTATAATTTCCCGGACGATTGTAAATATGAGTTGGATTTGATGCATGAGAAATAGTTGAATCTCCGAAGTTCCAGGTTCTAGAAGTAACATTACCAGCACTTTGGTCAGTAAATTGAACTGATAATGGCCGTTGTCCTGTAACAGGAACACCAATAAAAGCAGCAATCGGCGGTGAGTGATTTGAGGTAGATGTTACTTTTATATAATTCGTCTTAGTAATAGTATTAGATCCGGCACTATTTGTGGCTCTCAAACTAACTGTATAATTACCAGAATTGATATATTTATATGTTGGATTTTGTAAAGTACTCGTTGTTCCGTTTCCAAATGTCCACTTCCATGATGTTGGATTATTGGTACTTTGGTCTATGAAAGTTACAGTTAATGGTTTTTGACCAGTTGTTTGATTACTTGAAAATGCAGCGACTGGAACTAATATTTGAGGTGTCGCCGTAATATAATTGTTCTTTGTAATTGTATTCGATCCAGTAGTATTAGTAGCCGTTAAACTTACAGTATAAGTTCCTGGATTAGTATAACTATGTGATGGATTTCGTAAATTAGAAGTTGAGTTATCTCCAAAGTTCCATGACCAAGAAGTTGGGGAATTTGTTGAGTTGTCAGTGAAATTAACTAAGAGTGTGGCACTACCAGATGTTGGCGAAGCTGTAAATGCCGCAACTGGAGCAGCAGGAGGATTAGTAGATGTTAATAAATTCAATAAGGCCTGGCCATTTGGCGATCCATTTCCGGTACAAGGATCCCAACCGGTACTAGCTGTAAAGGCTCCATTATTGCCTTGAGTAATGTCTTTACATACACTCGGATTATTATATAGTGTTGGTTGCAGGTAACCAACACTATGACCAATACTTTGATTAATTCTTCCTAATAACCCAGACCATAATGGGGATACAGCACTTGTGCCTCCAATGACAACAGTTCTACCTCGAATGTAAATCTTATAACCAGTATTAGGATCAGCATCTCCTGAAATATCAGGAACACCTCTTTTCCCATTTAAATTGTAAGCAACATTATTTTGGTAAGATGGTTTAGCAAATACTCTGCTAATACCACCACCTGTGGCATTGGATAAACTATTATTATTCCAAACTGTTTCTTGGGTGATGACGGAAACATCATTAGCAACAACTAGTTTTGTTCCACCACAAGCTAATACATAAGGACTTGATGAAGGAAAATCTACATTGTTACCAACGGCGCCATCACTGGACCCATTATCACCAGCTGCAGCTAAAATAGTAACATTTTTAGTACTTGCACTTTGAAACAGACTATTATAACTTGACATTGATGATGTACTCCAATAAGTTTCTGGCGCACCCCATGAAATAGAAACAATACTGCACCCTTGATTAATAGCTGTGTTAATTGCATCATAAAAACCTCGATCGCTATTTGGAGCGAAATAAACATAAATATTTGCTCCTGGAACAATGGCTGCAATAATTTCAGTATCTAAAACAACTTCATAATCTGCATCATCACCTGGTGAATTACTTGCTCCGTCAACACTAACAGAAGTGATTTTTGGCAATGTACTAATACCTAATTGCGTAAAGTAAGTATTAATATCAGAAATATTATATCCACCTCCCAATTCTATGATACCTATTTTTTGATTAGTACCGTCTAAATTTGTTGGGAAATTATATAATTGGGCTAATTTTGTTGGATAGAAAGTAGTTGTAATATCTTTTTCTTTAAATAGATGGAAGTATGGTTTGGCTATTTTTTGCGTATCTAACCCTAAAATGTTATGAACTTTATCTTTCCATGTAGTTGGAATTTTGATAGGAGTAGTCGTTGCATGATATTTGTGATTTTCCTTTTCAAAATGTTGCATATTGACCATTAAAGCTTTATTGAATCCACTGGCATTACCTTTTACTTTTAAGTGGTAAGGATGATCTGGTTCGACTATTAAATTGTGTTGTTGACAAAATTTGGTAATATCAGCAACAGTTTTATCCAAATCTTTTTGAGAAAGAGATGGATTAAGGACCCAGGTTGTAGAAATCACATGGTCTTTTTCAACTGCACCCATGCTTTTAACAAGACCTCTCGTCGCGTCATGATGAGTTCCATTAAGTGTGTACCTAAACATGTGTATATAATAACTATATCTTTTAATATTTTGTATGGGTATAAAAATTGTTTCGCTTCCTCAATAACTTTTTATTATCTCGCTAATAAAAAATTGTTTCGCTTCCTCAATAATTTTTTATTATCTCACTAATAAAAAATTGTTTCGCTTCCTCAATAATTTTTTATTATCTCACTAATAAAAAATTGTTTCGCTTCCTCAATAACTTTTTATTATCTCACTAATAAAAAATTGTTTCGCTTCCTCAATAACTTTTTATTATCTCGCTAATAAAAAATTGTTTCGCTTCCTCAATAACTTTTTATTATCTCGCTAATAAAAAATTGATATACATAAAGAAAGTTTTATTATATTTCTAATAATTCAAAATGAATATCGATACATTATTCGAAGTTTTTCAATATTTACAATTAAAAGATCTTTATTCTTGTATGCAAGTCTGCGATAATTTTAATCAAATTATTAATCATGATACAATTTGGAAAAGAATAATCACATCATTTTTGTCTCAAGATACAATTCAGAAATTATTCACTCAAAGTTATAAAAATACTTTATTAAAATATTTTTATCTTTTGGAGAGATTTGACTGGATATATCTTATTAACCTTGAAGACAAACCTCATCGTTTTTTCAAGCAAAATAAACAACTAGCTTATCGAAAATACATAGATAATGAAATTAATGGTCGCATTGTTACCAAATATCTTCCTACATCAGTTGATGGATATCAATTCATTCCAGAATTATCCGAAAAATATTTAAAATTATTTCGTCAGGCAAGACCAGATTACATGTGTCTGATGACAATTCATGTTTATGTTAAGGATGAATCAATGATTATACTTATTGATTCAGAAGTAGATGAAGTTTTTATTTCGATTGATGAAAAAAATCAATATAATATAGTCGGATGTATGGATGAAGATGATGATGATTATAACTGTTACATTGCTTCAAATGATAATGCTTATTATAATACTGATAATGGAGCACCATTATTATTCTATGGTAAATATGATTTTAGATATAAGGATCCTGTTCTAACAGATGATCTACTCAAACATATTCAATGGTATTTTGATGAGGGATTAAAGGATATTTGGCACTAACAGTATATAATCTAGTATAAATATAATTCGATTATTTTTACACTCATTAGAATGTTTTTTTTCGTATATAGAATTATATACATACAATGGGTCGTCATCGTCATCACTCTAAAAAAGAAAAGAAATCTTGCCACGAATCGCGTTTAAATGTTCACAACTCAAGAGCTAAAGTTTGTTCTGGTTCATTTGGATGCAACCGTCATTGTGGTTCAGGTAAACCAATCCAGGTACGCGCTGCTGCTAACCCCAGACTCGGCCTTAAATGCAATCCACTTGCCTGTCCTTACAACTATGGCTGGGATTACATCAACGATGGCTATTCCATCAATTTATAAAAAAGTTTGATTTATTATTCAAATACACATATTAGATAATTATGTGTAATTATAAATGTTCTAAATATAAATGATGTAAATAAGATTTCAATTTATGAATAATTTAATTGTTTAGTCTGGCCAATACAATCTGATGGTGTGGATATATTAATTGAGTATCAATAACTGTATAATTGAAAAATTCAAAACATTTCTTTATTAGATCAAAATCAAAAACATGTACATTTAATGCCCTATTTTCATAATGATCTAAACTTCTCTCAACTAATTTTTCAATTGAATGAACAGTTGGATCACGGTCGACATCATAATTACAAAGAATTTCATATAAATGATCCCTAACATCTGTTTCATCTCTTTGTATTTTATAATGATCAAGTATTTCAGAAAATTGGGATACTTCTCTCAAATGATCACATGTTTCATCTTTCCATGGTAAAACCACAATGCAAAATCCTCTAGGTTTAAGAATTCTTGTTATTTCTTTTATTGCTTGTAATGGATTAATCAATCTTTCTAGTACATATGGCGCGAAAACAAAATCATAGGACATTTCTTGAAAAATCGACATATTAACAACATCACAATAATATTCATTTCCTGGAGTGGCTTTTCCATTAAATTTATATGTTGCAACATCATTGCTATTATGTTTTGAAAGTTCTTTAAAGACAAGATTATCCAGGACAGACGGGGCATCATAAATATCTAAATCCCTGAAAGCTTTATGAGGACCTCCTATATCTAATCCTTTTTTACCTTCTAATACGTTCGAATAATGCATCATCATATTAGATCGTTCTGTTGGTGATGATTTATTTAATAAAATGCTTTTATTAATTTTAGATTCCTCCGTATATAGTTTGCTTATACCATTATTGAATTTTATAATAAGGTGTTTTACAACACCAGGTGCAGGATCAGAAAAAATAGTATTTGATGCATAAAAAATTTCTGGCTGTTCCTTTATCTTTTCAGTCACATCTATATATTTATTTGGAACACCATATTTCGCGCTAACAATCATATATTATGGATTTATATATTATAATACCTTTTTTTGACACAACAAAAAGTTGATATATAATCAGAATAGTATAATCATTATATTTGTATATTATTCCACAAATGTCTTTTTTCACAGATCTTTTTTCCAAAAAAGTTGAACCAGATAAATTAGATATTCAAGGTAACATTTTACACGAAGTTGATTCAAGTTATATAAAAAAAAGGAAGACGTTAAAAGAAATTATTGAAAAAATTGAACAAGATACGCACTGTATTTATTATGACCGTCTTGATTCATATGTCAAAGACGACCCTGCAATTTTTTTGGAAAAGTTAGAAGTTATACCATTTCCAAAATTAGAAAAGTATATAGGTAAAGATAAAATACGATCACTGGATTTATTATCTTGTATAATAATTTATAAACGATATTTCGAAAATAATCGTCAATCTGATCATTATTATAATAAATTAGAAAAATTTGTATTAAAAGTTATGGAAGACATTTCCAAACGTTATGGAGGTATTAATATGCCCAAAGAACCATATTTATCACAAATGATTCTATATGATTTTGATATCACTAACATTAGGGAAGCAATCAAATATTGTGATATAAATGCTACATATTCAGAAGAAGGAAATATCTTATTTTTTTGCAAAAGTAATCAATTTCAACCTATATATGAATTATGCAAAGATAAACTAAATATATCTCATACAGATAAACATGGAAATAATTTTATTCACCATTATATTCAAACACATAATACGATATTAAAAAATAATTATTTTCTAAATCACTTAAACGATTTTTACGATAAAGGTCTTGATTTTAATCTTCTCAATAAAAAAAGATATAATATATTATCATATGCACTTTATTATCAAAATATTGAATTTGCAATAGAAATATCAAAATTGAATTTTATTGATTTTACTATTACGAATGATTTGATAAATTGGTTCATAATATTAGTCAGAAATAATTGTAATATTAATGATAAAATCACTGTTCTTAAAAATATTCACAAATTAGGTAAATTAGATATAAAATTTCTTAATATATTCTTTGATCTTTATTATCCTATCACGTTATATGACAATTTCTATAATAATATTTTAAATCTTATTGAACAATTCATTTTAGTTTTTAAGGAAGATCAATATAAAGCATTTTTCGAATATGCCGATGATAATGGTATGACAATTGCGCATAAATTAGCTAAAATAAATCATAAGAAAGCATTAAGATTTATTATGGAACATACAAAAATTAAATTTACAGCGAATAAGTTAAATGAATTCCCATCAGATATTTATAAGAAAAATAAAATAGAAACAATGTTAGAAAATAATAATCTACAAAATAACATTTCATTACTTCAGTAAGAAAAATTGATTTATCAATTCTCTGCATTATATGATTATCTTATAATTATATTGTCTCATGAGCAATTCTTATACTTGTCCGGTTTGTTTGACAAAGGTTCCGCGTATATCTGACGGAAAGACGCGATTATGTGAATGTCATAAAATGGGAGTCGACTGTACAAAAGAATATACTCGTTTTATTGGTTATATACCAATGGAAGAACCATGTTATGAAGAATGGTATGCTAAAAATGAACCAATCATCAAACTTCTTAGAGAAAAATATCAACAAGAGAAATATTATTAATAAATTATACGTTGGCCATTGAATTTCAATAGCAAACATAGATAAAATTTTATCTATCGGTTTTTTCTCTTTATTATAATAAATCGTCAAGTCTTTAAGTCCTTTTATGAGTCTAAATTTATTTATGTAAAATATTATCATACTGTGGTTAATTTTATATATCACAAGATGGAATCTAATAAATTAATAACGCAATATCATAAAATTTTCAAGCAGTATTGATTTAATAAATCAATAACCAAATTGCTATTCCATAATACGATATCATCACGATGTAATGTATAATATTATGAAATAACAATTTGATTTATTTTAATTGTTACCAACAAATATACTTGTTATTGAATTACCATCATTATTCGATATCTATAGGTTCTGTTGCTCCCATAGGTCCAAGTATTATATAAATTAATTTTATTCTTTATTTTTGTCATTTTCTTCTTTGTCAAATTCTTCTTTATCCTTGTTCATATCATTTAAACCACCTTCTAACCAATCCGGCAACTTATATCTAGAATTAGAATAATCCGGATTCCATTCATGGATAATTGTTGTTTTTCCAATTCTACCATTATGTCCTGTTCTAATTTCATATAACAAATCTTGAATTGTACAATACATATCTAATGCTGATTCCATAGCTAATGGCTCATTAATTAATTTAGTATAATTACCCATAATGAATTCAAAAATATACTCTGCATTACTTTGAACAATTGCATATAGCAAAATACGATGATTACCTATAATTTCAAAATCGCCATCACTCACACAAAATTGATAATAACGTTCCCGATTATCACCTTTATAAACACCTACTTTATAATGATCTACGCCATATTTATCAAATAATTCACTATATGTATCTACATGGTCTTTAAAACCCCATATAACATTTTGTTGTATGTTAAAGTATAATTTGGATAATTCCGACATATTTTCTTTAGAATAATTTTCATTAATCCATTTTATATTTTTGTTTTCTGATACTTTTAGCTTATTTAATAGAAGAAACAAGTCATGATATTTATTTTCAAATAATTTGAATGCTGAATCATACAATGAAATGTATATGGTCTTATCTTTGATAAATTTCAATGAAAGACAATGATTTGTCACTGCATCGCGACACATTTCAAATGTTGGATTTTCAACATATTCTAAAATTAAACCATTATACTTAACTGCTTGCTTATACATATCAAATGTCATTTTATCGCGAATATCATCCCATAATAATAGCCACGTTGAATGTTTCAATGCAAGTAAAAGTAAATCATCTGAAGGATTTTCTAACCTCATATAAAGAGAAGGATCATATTCCACAGTATATTCGAACATTTCATTTGTTGGATTTATAATTTCATTAAATGAATAGGCATTATTTTTGAGAGCAATCCAACATAATTCATCAGTCTGTTCCTTTACATACTTAATCGATCTAGAATCTTTTTTAACCGCTACATTACATATTTCAGGTGTTTGTATTTTGACAAATTGTAAAGCATCTGGATAATTATTGACTGCTTCTATGCATAGTTCTTCGGTTTGATCTAATTTTACATATTTCAATGCATAACCATTATTTCTCACTGCTTCCATACATAGTTCATATGTTTGGTTTTCAATGAACTGCAACATTAACCCGTTTCCTTTCACCGCTTTTAAACATAAATCATATGTCTTATCATTTACAAATTCAAAATTATCAGCATAAAAATCAACAGCCATTTTACATATTTCTGAAGTTTGGCATTTTACATATTTTAAGATATAGTGATATTTAACTATTACCTTTTTACAAAATTCTTCATCGTGCCAACATTCATTATCAGTCAAATTTGTTATTTCAGACAAAATTGCATTGGTTGAACTAAATTCATTCTTAGGACTAATCATCACATCACAATTATCCGGAATCGTTACATCAGCATAATAGAGCATTGAATTCCAGTTTTTTATTAAATTATCTGCTAAATCATTCAATGATATAAATTCAATTGGTTGTTTAAATGGTTTGACAGATGACAATGCTATAAATTTTTTAGGATATAATTGTTTGAATTGTTTGCCTGATATCATATTATTGATATTATTAGTATGATATTTAGCTTATTATATTAATAAATCAATTTTTGGTAATAATATACTCATACTTATTTTCTATCCATTTGCTATTTCCATTGTTAATTATATGGCATTGTCGTTCTATATTTGCTGGGGCTGGTCCATTAGTCTCTATAACTGATCCCATTAAATATAGAAGTCTTTCGATAAAAGTCATTCTATTATTCTTATCAATCAGTACAATGGTTTGGGTTCGTGTACCATAATTTATATTGGGATAAAACCGAAAGACATTTTCATTATGCAATAACCCAAATAACTCCTGAATCAAATCTTCTTTACCAACACAATTATTTACGATCTTCGCAAACATTTCTTTGGTTACTTCAGCTCTTTCAACATAATCAAATAATCCTTTATTTTCCAACACATATACTTTTCCAGTGTCCAAAAGTGTATTTTTCTCACCATTATATTTAGAATATGACATTGTATATTTATTTTCATTAAAGTCGCCAAGTAATAGATTATAAGGCATATATTTTGTATCTTGTATTGATTCTGCATAACTTTTCATATCATTATGGTCAAAAAAATTAACTGTCAACAAACCTCTAGTTAAAGTATTAGGATTATCATTTTTCTCTGAAGCCAAATTAGTTAATGCAGCCATTCTACCATGTAAATCAATTGCTAATTGTGTTCCGTAATATAGTAAATCTTGGCTTGCTATAATATTTTTATCTGTCCAAAAATGAGAATTAGCAGTTGGTCTTGAATATGCCTCATCGCGATTTGCTATTAAAATTAATTTAAAATCATCGTTTGGATGAGTGATCCATGCAATGATACACATTTATACCGACTTATTAATAAATAATGAACTATATCATTTATTAATCAATTTTCTATAAAAATTAAGTTCTATATTTTTTCAATATATCGTCTACCATGTCGTCAACACCTTCTTCCACCTTCTTCTTATTCTTATTTTCTTTAATTTCATATAATTGTGAAACCATATCTGTTACATTCTTTCTGGTATTCTTACTAGCATTATCTTTATTTCGGTAATAATCCACCTCTTGATTCATTAATTTAATTTGGCTTTCTTTATCCTTAAGCGCATCATTTAAATGTTGTTCTTTTTTACGATGTTCTTGCTCACGGATGTCCAAAGCTCTTTGATAAGCAGTAACTTTTTTGGTGGCAATATTATTCCTGTCATCCAATTCATCAATAATATTTTTCATTTTAGTAAAAACACCAACATAGAATTCTTCTGTATCATCCATATCCTCATTTTCAACTACAGCATTCGGTTGTTGTTCTGCTTCCTTATTAGCCCTTAAGCGAATAACTTGAGTGGCTTGTTGTTCTTGTTGTTTTTTAGTCTGTACTGCTGTTTTGCTCATGTTAATATATTTATAAACAAGAAAAATAAATTTGATAAATTAGCGTATTTATAACATAAAATAAAAATTGAAAACTTTAAAAAATCAATCAATTGAGTATTAACATTAAACACAATTAATGATACAATGAATAAACTTTGTTATGATAATTTTCACGATATTGCAAATTATTTAGATAGAAATGATTTATTAAATTTGTTAAGTATTTGTAATCAAACAAGAGAATATATTGAAATATTTTATAATAAATATAATATAATCCTTCCAACAATTAATCCATTGCCAAAAGACGCATACATTAGTATTATAATATTTCAGAAACAATTAAATAAAATAAAACATCTAACAATCAATAATGATATAGAATTGATTGTTTTACCTCAATCATTACAATCATTAACTTTAGGATGGAATTTTAATCAACCAATAGACCATTTACCACAATCATTACAATCATTAACTTTAGAATGCAATTTTAATGAACCCGTCGACAATTTACCACAATCGTTACAATCATTAACTTTAGGACACAATTTTGATCAACCCATAGACAATTTACCACAATCATTACAATCATTAACTTTAGGACACAATTTTGATCAACCAATAGACAATTTACCACAATCATTACAATCATTAACTTTAGGACACAATTTTGATCAACCAATAGACAATTTACCACAATCATTACAATCATTAATTTTAGGATATTATTTTAATCAACCAATAAAAAATTTACCACAATCATTACAATCATTAACTTTAGGAATAGAATTTAATCAACTCATAGATAATTTACCACAAAAATTACAGTCATTGACTATGGGAAGAGAATTTAATCAACCTATAAACAATTTACCACAATCATTACAAACCTTAACTTTACCAGTAAAATATAATTTACCATTAGATCATCTACCACAAACGATAAAAATAATAAGATATTAAAATATACAATAAAAATAATAAAATTGTATATACCAAATTCAAAATAAATTAATTTATTTCTTCTCAAATGTCTTCAGCATCTTGATTTCATTTTGTAATGTTTCAATCGCTTTTTCATAAGCTAAACACTTTTTCTGATAAAATAGTAATTCTTTTTCTCTTTCATCAAGCTTTTTAATTGTCACATCCAACATGGTTTGTACTGATGCTAAATCATTATAATCCAATTTCTTTAGAATATCATTAATTTTAGTCTCGGTATCAATATTTGGATTTGGCGAATTACCTTGTTTTCTTAATGGCGATTTGGGGTATTCATATCTTTCAGGAGATTTATTTACTCTTTTAACAGGAACTTTTGGACTTGAATCAGACGACGATGAATTATCAGAATCAAAACTACTACATGAGCCTAATGAATCATCGCATGAACTACTAGAATCATCATCGGTATCTGGTTTCTTTTTACGTATAGGGCGTTTACTCATGTTAATACTATAGTTCAATATAAAATTTTTATTTATTCAACCAAATTTTTATTATTAAAATAATAAAAAAATGAATAAAAGTTATAATTTAACCAATTTATATATAAAATATAATCATCCATTAGATCATCTACAAAAGACAATAAAAATAACAAAAATAAAAAATATAATTCAAAAATATTTATTTATGATATAATCTATCTTCCATATCTTTGACTATATTCGCTAAACTATTTCGTCTATCTAATTTCTTTTCTGCTTTATTAAAAAGGATCATTTCATCTTTTGATTTCGGAGGTCTTGGTCTAAAAGGTTCAGCTGGTGCTCCCTGACTTGTATTAATTGTAATTGTTTCTCTACGACCTGATTTTCGTAATTCGTCTTTAGGTTTTTGTTGTGGTGGAGGACGGGTTTCTTGTCTTGGTTTATTGATTAACTTATCATTAGGTTTATCATTAGGTTTATCATTAGGTTTATCATTAGGTTTATCATTATGTTTATCATTATGTTTATCATTATTTGGTTTTCTATATTGTTCAAAACGTTGGACTTCTTGAGCTACGCTCAATGGTTTTGGTTTGGGTTTTGACGGTATGATATTATTATCTTTAAAGAATTGGGCTTCTTTCTTCTTTTGATCTCTAAACTTTTTAACGATATTATATACCGTTCCTTTTGTAATATCATATTTAACACCTAATGCTTCTAATGATTTATTAGAATTTATATATTCCTCATATATTTGGCGTTTAGTAATATCATCATATTGAACTCGATTTCGTTTATGTTTGAATCCAACCATATTATAAAATGAGAAAATAATAATAATACAACAGGTTAACTATATAATAATAGAAAAAGATTACTGAATACTATTTGAACATTGTAATTATATAAAAAAATAATAAGTATGATAGGGTTATAATAATTTGCGTATAAAAATACATAACATGGGTAGAAAAATGAGCATATAAATGTGTATTTTTTGTCCAAAACATAATTTTATTTAATGATATTATTTATCCAAAATTAATTTTTGATAAATAATTGTAATCCAAAATTATGTTTTACTTTATTAAATTTAAGTAAATAAAAATTGAATTTAAAATAAATTCAATATAAACAATTAATTATAATAACAATATAATGGATCGAAAAGAGTATCTAAAAAAATATTATGAAGAACACAAAGAACAATGGAATGTTAAAAAAATATGTAATATATGCAATGGATCTTATTCTTATTCTTCTAGATATAGACATTTTAATAGTAAAAAACATAAATTATCGGAAAAAGATAATAAAATTAAGGAACTGGAGGACAAGTTAAAAAATATTGTTTAATACAATATTATACATAAACATACTTAAAGTTTTATTTATTAGTAATACTTAATGACTGATATTATTAAAACAGACAACAAACAAAAATCGTCATATAAAAGAAGACCGACAATCAAAATTGATACAGATTATTCAAAGAAATTACAACACGAGAAATTACAACACGAGAAATTACAACACGAGAAATTACAACACGAGAAATTAAATAAAAAAATTAAAGAAATGGAAAATAAAAGAAAGAAAAAAATATATACCAAAAAATGTGATCACGGAAGACAAAAACATCAATGTCGTGATTGCGGAGGAAGTAACTTTTGTAGTCATGGAAGAATAAAATATACATGTCGCGATTGTGGTAATAGAACCAATTGTAGTCATGGAAAAATAAAAAATAATTGTATTGATTGTAGAGGAAACAATATTTGTTGTCATGGAAAACAAAAATCTAATTGTGTTCAATGCGAAGGAAGCAATATTTGTTGTCATAAAAAACGTAAAGATAAGTGTGTAGAATGCGGAGGAAGTAGCATATGTAGCCATGGAAGAATAAGGCAACAATGTCGTGATTGTGGAGGAGGTAGCATATGTAGTCACGGGAAACAAAAACATCAATGCATTGAGTGTGGAGGAAGTAGCATATGTAGCCATGGAAAACATAAATATACATGTCATGAATGTAAAGGTAGTAATATTTGTTGCCATAATAAGCAAATACAAAAATGTCGCGAATGTAAAGGAAGTAGTATTTGTAATCATGGAATTGTAAGAAATACATGTCATACTTGCGATTTTCCTATTCATCCTGAAAATTGGTGTAAAGTATGTAATTATATAAACATTCAACGATCACCACACAAACCTTATTGTTTTCGTTGTTATTGTATGACTTATCCAGATGCTAAAATTAAAGGAAAATATAAATTAAAAGAACATCATTTAAGAGATGAACTACAAAAACATTACAAGAATACAGTAATGATATTTGATAAACGAATAGACAATGGATGTTCATTAAGACGTCCAGATGTTAGAATAGAACTATTAACACATACATTAATTATAGAATGTGACGAAAATAAACACAAAGGGTATTCATGCGAAAATAAAAGAACTATGGAAATATTTCAAGACCTAGGAAATCGTCCAATAGTATTCATCAGATTTAATCCAGATTCGTATAAAGATGAAAATGGAAATATTATTAATGGATGTTTTAAAAAGACAACAACAATAGATAATTCCCTTATAAAAAAAGAATGGACCATAAGAATTAATAAATTACAGGAACGAATAGATTATTATATAAATAATATTCCAACTAAAGAAGTCACAATAGAACAACTATTCTATTGACGGTTTTTAATAATATTATTTATATATAAAAGAGCAACTGGATCATAAAATAATTATAGCACGCCTCATGACATTTGAGTATAATATGGCCCACACTATGTCGTCATTGCATCAACCCATTTAGACATCATGCAATGACTTCATAGTGTGATTTCCTCATTCATTCATTAAAATAATATCAACAACGATATCATTTTAATATTCCATAGTTTCACTTTTTATCGTAAAATAGTACTCTTGATTACAAATCGTTTTAATTATTTACCATATATCCTTCGATGTTTTCATTGAAGTCTCTTTGAATTTCATTTAAAAGTTTTTTTAGAAAATTTTGAAATTTCTGACACAGAAAAGTTGTGTCAAAAAAATGAAAACTCTAGGATCCAGTAAAAAATTCAAAAAAAAGAGACATTTGATTGATCAGAAAAGTAAACAAGTTGAATAAATTAGTAATTTCATTAATTCATTAAATCCATATAAATTCTATTGTATTGGTAATTATAAAGAGTTAAAAAGTTACAAGGCATCAATAATATTAAATGTCATTAGGTAACCAAATTAATATTATTGTGAAAATGCACTTGTTCACAATTTGTGAAATTGTGGTGAAATGTGAAAATTATTTAAAAGTAAATATGTATAGTAATTATAATAATATAGAATGAAATTTTTCTGTGAACTATGTAATTACTCAACGGACATTAAATTTGCATATGAAAGGCATTTAACCGCGCAAAAACATATAAAAAATACTAATGAGAAACCTAGACTCATCGCGAACTCCTCGCAGACTCTTCACAAATCACAAAAAAAAGAAATAAAATGTCCATATTGTAATATAAAATATAGCAGAGTAAACAATTTAACAAGACATAAAAAAGTATGTACAGAGAATCCAAATAATAAAAAAGAATCAATTGAATTAATAAAGAATGATTTAAATCACGCATTAGAAATGATTAAAAAATTAGAAGAAGATAAAAAGATTTGGGAAGCAGATAAACAAAATTTAAATAACAATATTAACCATTATAAATCACTTTTAAACAATGCTGGCGTTGTTATTAAAAAATCTGTTTCAGCATTATCATATGTAGCTCAAAATTATAAAGATGCTCCTAAATTAGATAAATTAGATGATTACTCTTATTTACAATTTAAAGATGAAAATGATGAATTTGATTTATTGGAAACAGTCTTTATTGAACATCAAAATGGTAATTTACATGAATATATTGGTAACATTATTGTAGATGCTTATAAAAAGGATAATCCAGATGAACAATCATTATGGAGTTCCGATACAACACGTCTGACTTATATTATTAGAGATATTCTACACAAAAAAATAGATTGGACTGTAGACAAGAAAGGAGAAAAAACGACACGATATATAATTAAGCCGATATTGGAATATTTATTGAAATTATTAATTAAATACATTGATGAAAACGGAATAGAAAATTATGTTTCCGGGCCAATCTATATTTATGAGAAAAAAGTAAATGATATGAATACAGTTCAATACATTATTGCAGATATCAAAAATAATGTTCTTGCACAAAAAATCATTAAATACATAGCTCCATCATTCTATTTAACAAGATCAGATGAATTAATCGAAACATAAACATAATGCAATGAC
>Ga0138256_10001229_pt1 | contig 27624 bp, 21 predicted proteins | sample KNB2016incub_MG_FD_105486 | JGI IMG/M metagenome (GOLD analysis project Ga0138256, IMG submission 105486) | Active sludge microbial communities from wastewater in Klosterneuburg, Austria - KNB2014incub_MG | ecosystem: Engineered > WWTP > Activated sludge > Unclassified | place: Austria...
TTATTTTTTTAAAAAGCGAATGTATCTTGTATACAAGCGATAATTAGCATATAATGAACGTGTAAATAATTCATTTAAGGAGTGTATGTTATGGCATTTTTAGACAAAGTAATTGAGATTGCAAGAAAAGACGTCCAGACAATCGTGTTACCAGAAGCGTTTGATTCAAGAACAATCGAGGCGACACATAAAATTTTAGAAATGGGCATCGCAAAAGTAATCTTAGTTGGCGACAGAAGCGAAATTTTAGCGACTGCAGGTGAATGGAAAATTGATGAAGCGATATTCATTGACCCAAAGAACTTTGATCAAATGGATGCTTTTGCAGCAGAGCTCGCTAACATAAGAAAAAGTAAAGGCATGACAGTTGATGAAGCAAAAGCAATTTTGCTAGAAAGTGAACTTTTTTTTGGTGTTATGCTTGTTAAAATGGGCTTTGCAGGCGGAATGGTTGCTGGTGCAGCAAATTCCACTGCAAATGTTCTCAGACCAGCGCTCCAAATCTTAAAAACCGCTCCTGGTACGAAACTCGTTTCAGCGGTGTTTTTAATGGAAGTGCCAAACTGTGCATTTGGAGAAAATGGTCTTTTTATCTTTGGCGACTGTGCACTGAATCCAAATCCTAACGCTGAAGAACTTGCGCATATTGCAATTAGCTCAGCGAAGACTTTTGAATCACTTGTTCATACTGAAGCAAAAGTCGCTATGTTATCCTTCTCATCAATGGGCTCTGCAACGCACCCAGATGTTGATAAAGTCGTAGAGGCGACGCGTATTGCCAAAGAACTTGCACCGACGCTTGCACTTGACGGTGAACTTCAATTTGATGCGGCGATTGTAGCGTCTATTGGTAAGAAAAAAGCACCAAATTCAACTGTAGCTGGCGAGGCTAATGTTATTATATTCCCAGATTTAGATGCTGGTAACATTGGCTATAAACTCGTACAAAGACTTGCAAATGCAAATGCTTACGGCCCAATATGCCAAGGCCTTGCAATGCCAGTTAATGACTTATCAAGAGGTTGTTACGCAGATGATATTGTAGGAACGGTGGCACTTACAGCGCTTCAAGCACAAATGCAAAATAAATAGATTACTAACTGAATCCTTGATTTAAAAGTCGGTATGGCATGCACGAAGCCATACCGATTCATTTTGCTTTTTTCAGATGAATTTGATATAATGAAAGTTGTGATTTGCGGGCGATTATGCATGCGATTTTTCATTAAAATTTTCCGGAGGCATCGATGGAATCAAGGTACATCAAGAAGAAAGCGCTAAAGCCCGCTCAAGTTATGGTTTTAAGTTTCGCTGGTGTTATACTAATGGGCACGCTCATATTGATGCTTCCAATTAGTTCACAATCGAGGGTCATTACACCATTTATTAACGCCATATTTACAGCAACATCGGCCGTCTGTGTAACGGGTCTTGTGGTTGTTGATACAGGCACATACTGGTCAGTCTTTGGGAAAACAATTATTTTAATATTGATACAAATTGGCGGTCTCGGCTTCATGACAATGACCACGACCCTAGCCATTTTACTTGGTAAAAAAATTGGTCTTAGAAATAGATTGGTCATGCAAGAAGCGCTAGGCAAGTTTTCGATAGCCGGTGTCATTAGACTGACACGATATGTGATCCTTGCAACCATCAGTATTGAGTTTATAGGTGCGTTGTTGCTAGCCACGCGTTTTATTCCGTTATTTGGTTGGAAAAATGGCCTCTATTATTCTGTTTTTCATGCAATTTCAGCGTTTTGTAACGCTGGCTTTGATTTGATGGGTAACTATCAAGGGATGACTTCTTTTGCAACAGATCCTATTGTTAGTATCACAATTATGGTTTTAATTGTGATTGGTGGTCTCGGATTTATTGTTCTTGCAGAATTATCTACTTTTAAAACCTATCGTAAATTTTCACTTCATACAAAAATCGTCTTGATTACGACGGGCACACTTATAGTGGGTGGTTTTATCCTCATATTAGGTCTTGAATTCAACAACCCTGGAACGATTGGAAATTTTACTTTTGGCGAAAAAATAGTTGCTTCTCTTTTTCAAACGATAACACCGAGAACTGCTGGATTCAACACACTCGATTTAAATGCTTTATCGATGCCAACACGTTTTATCATGATGATTCTTATGTTTATTGGTGGATCACCTGGTTCAACGGCAGGTGGTTTGAAAACAACGACGGTTGCAATTATGTTTCTTTCAATCATTGCCTTGTTTAAAGGGTCTGAAGAAATAAATTTTGCCAACAGACGCATTTCAAAGGAAGTCGTAACGCGCTCATTAGGAATCGTATTCATTTCAACAATATGGATTGTAACCATGAGTTTCTTACTTATTGTATTTGAACCGAACCGTTCCTTAGAGGCGCTTATGTTCGAATCTTTAAGTGCTTTTGGTACAGTGGGTTTGTCACTAGGAATAACCCCTTCCTTAAGTATTATGGGTAAAGTGATATTAGCGATCATGATGTTCTTTGGTAGAATAGGACCACTAACAATTGTATTTGCATTAAGCAATCGCTCAAATGCTGCAGGACGTGATTTGCTAAGATACCCTGAAGGCAAAATCATGGTTTAGTTCAAGAATTAAGTCAATAAACGCCTAAATAAAGGCCGTGAACCTATAAAATGATGAGCGTCCGCTCGGAGGTAACTAATGGTGAAACAATTTGTTGTTATTGGATGTGGCAGATTTGGTCAAAGTGTCGCAATAAAACTTGCTGAACTCGGCTGTGATGTTATGGTTGTAGATGAAAATGAAGAAGTTATTCAAAGTTTGGCAGATAAAGTAACCTATGCGGTTCAAGCAGATGCTACGGACGAGAATACGATTAAAGCTTTGGGCATTAGAAATTTTGATGTAGCCATCGTTACCATAGGTTCAGATATACAAGCATCCATTTTGGTAACGTTGCTTGTAAAAGAGCTAGGCGTTAAACATATTGTTGCCAAAGCTCAAAATCCTGCACATGCAAAAGTGCTTTATAAAATTGGAGCGAACCGCGTTGTTTTTCCTGAAAAAGAAATGGGTGTCAAAGTAGCAAAAAGCTTAGTTTCGAGCAATGTTTTAGATTTAATTGACCTTGCACCTGAATACAGCATACTTGAAATAAAGGTACTAGATGAATGGATTGGTAAGAGCCTAGTGGACATCAATATGAGGCGGGCATATCAAGTTTCAGTGATCGCGATTCGGCATGACGATGATGTGGATATTAATGTTGAACCGGATCGCCTTCTTTTAAGTAATGATATATTGATCGTAATTGGCAATAATAAAGACTTGAAGAAAATTCAAAAGTAACCTGTTAATTGAGGTGTGCTGGAGGCTTAATTGAGTGCATTAATTTTAGAAATCGCATCATCGCAAAATAAAACATTTAAAAAATTCAAGTCCTTGACGTTAAAAAAATATCGTGAGAAAGAAGCCCTTTTTTTGCTTGAAGGGCAGCGTTATATAGAATCAGCACTTGAAAATGGTATTCTATTTGAAGCCATTTTATTTGATGAAACGACTTGGCATGAATCCATTGACACACCGTCAAAAGAATTTTATCAATCAGCCACTCAAATTTACTTGATTACCGAAGGGCTTTTCAAGGAATTGAGTCAAACGGAACAGTCCCAGGGGATTATAGGCGTCTTGCCAATACCTGAAAAAAAAACATTAACTCAAATTTTGGAAACGCATAACAGTAACCTCATTATGTTAGATCGAATTCAGGATCCAGGTAATCTGGGTACCATTATACGCACAGCGGATGCAGCTGGTCTTGAAATGATATTACTTGTAAGGGGCAGTGCAGATCCATATAACCCAAAGGTGGTTAGAAGTACGGCTGGATCGATTTTATCTGTTCAACTCGTTGAAGTTGATGAAACCATTGAAACCATTCATATTCTCAAATCATTTGGCTATCACATCGTTGTTACAGCACTTGAAGGTGCAACGGATTATGATGATGTGTCAAATTATGGTGCGAAAAATTGTTTGGTCATTGGAAATGAAGCCAATGGTGTTTCAACAGCGTTTATAGAAGCTTCTGATGCGCGTGTGAAGATTCCTATCATTGGTCGTGCAGAGTCACTGAATGCTGCTGTTGCAGCCGGAATCATGATGTATAAATTACGGTCATTAGATAGATTGTAATGGATAAAAACTTGTTCAGAAAATAAAAGTGTGGTATGATATTTATTATTGAACATCTAGGATAGAGAGAGTAAGTTGAACCGAGATATTTAGAGAAGAAGACAAATGCTGAAAGTTTTCTATATCAACGTCACTGAAGTTCACTCTGGAGATGCATTCTTGAACTGAGTAGGGAATGCCGTTTGCCGCGTTAAGGTATCGAGTGAATTGCTAAGCAATTAATTTGGGTGGTACCGCGGAGATTGCTTCGTCCCTTTTGAGGACGGGGTTTTTTTGTGCTTATAATGGTGTTAATGGAGGGCTTATGAAAGAAAAATTGCATGCGTTGCTAGATCAAGCGAAAGCTGAGATTTCAAACGTAAAAGGTCTGAAAGAACTAGAAGATCTAAGAATTAAGTACTTGGGTAAAAAAGGTGAAGTCACTTTGGTTCTTAAAAACATGAAAGACCTTAGTCAGGAAGAACGTCCATTGGTTGGGAAAATTGCAAATGATATCAGAGAAAAAATCGAAATTTTACTGGATACAGTGAAAGAAAATAAAAAATCATCTGAGATTGAAAAACAGCTAGAGAGAGAAGATGTTGATGTGACAATGCCTTCTAAAAGAATGATAAGAGGACACAAGCATCCAATTAATGTCGCTTTAGATGAAGTTATGGATATTTTTTTGGGTATGGGTTTTAAAATAGCTGAAGGACCAGAAATTGAAACCGTTTATAATAATTTTGATGCTTTGAATGCGCCGATTGATCACCCTTCTAGAAGTTTATCTGACACCTTTTATATCACTGAAGAGTTGATTTTAAGAACGCAGACCTCTCCTATTCAAGTCCGCACGATGCAAAATCAAAAGCCGCCAATAAAGATTATTGCGCCTGGAAGATGCTTTAGAAATGATGAAATTGATGCGACACATTCACCAATGTTTCACCAGATAGAAGGTCTTGTTATTGACAAGAACATCACAATGGCAGACTTAAAAGGAACGCTTGATATGTTTGCTAAACGCTTGTTTGGGAGTCAGACAAAAACTAAATTCAGACCACACTATTTTCCTTTCACTGAACCAAGCGGCGAAGTGGATGTTTCTTGCTTCAAATGTGGTGGCGAAGGATGCAGATTCTGCAAAGGTAGCGGTTGGATCGAAATATTAGGTTGTGGTATGGTACATCCAAATGTTCTTAGGGAATGTGGGATTGACCCAGACCAATATAACGGGTTTGCCTTTGGTATGGGGCTAGATCGTGTCACCATGCTAAAATATGAAATCGATGACATTCGCGTGTTGTTTGAAAATGACATTCGTTTCATTAAACAGTTTTAGTCAATCATAAAAATGGAGGCATATCATGAGAGTACCTATAGAGTGGTTAAGAGACTATGTCGATTTTAACGGCATTGATGAGAAAAAATTAATTGACAAACTTGTTTTAACAGGTTCAAATAACGAAGGTAGTGACAAAATCTGTGAAGGTATTGAGAATATTGTCGTTGGTAAGATCATTGAAATTACTGGACATCCAAATGCTGAAAAACTGATTGTTTGTCAAGTCGATGTTGGCGAAGAGACGGTACAAATCGTAACAGGTGCAACAAATGTATTTGTTGGCGCTTATATTCCTGTCGCACTACACGGTGCTGTCATTGCAAATAATATTAAAATTAAACGGGGTAAATTAAGAGGTGAAACGTCAAATGGTATGCTATGTTCACTTGAAGAAATGGGCTTTGATAGTGCGAGTATACCAAAAGAATTTGATGATGGTATTCTTATTTTAGATGATACGTACCCACTAGGGCTGAGCATTCTAGAAGCTCTTAAATTAAATGAATCCGTTGTAGAATTTGAAATTACACCGAATAGGCCAGATTGCTTAAGTGTTATTGGCATGGCGCGTGAAGTTGCGGCCAGCTTTGACCTTGAGACAAAATTGCCTGAGCTTTATGTGGAATTTAGTCAATCAGAAATTGAAAATTTTGCAAGTGTAGAGGTTCTAGATTCTGAACTTTGTCCAAGGTATGTTGCAAAAGTGATTAAAAATATTAAAATTCAATCCTCACCCCTTTGGATGCAGTTACGACTCATGCAAGCGGGTATGCGACCAATTAACAATATCGTAGATATTACAAATTATGTCATGATTGAATATGGTCAGCCGATTCATGCATTCGATTTAGAAGCGCTTCATAATGGCAAAATTAAAGTGAGACATGCTGGAGAAGGCGAGATATTTGAAACATTAGATGGCAAAGAAAGACCTCTAAATGCTGAAATGCTTGTCATTGCTGACGACACAAGAACCGTTGGCATAGCAGGCGTTATGGGTGGTGCAAATACAGAAATCAAAAATACAACGCAAACGGTTTTGATTGAAGTTGCAAGTTTTGATAAATCTAGCATTAGAAAAACGTCTAAAGAACTGGTGCTAAGAACCGAAGCGTCATCGAAATTTGAAAAAGGCGTAAGTTTTGAAATGCCACTTGAAGTGGCCAATCGTGTTTGTTATTTAATGGAACAATTAGGTGCAGGTGACGTCGTGCCTGGTGTGATCGACATTTATCCGAATAAGTCAAAAGCAATTGAGATTCCTTATTCTGTTGAAGGCATCAACCGTGTGATTGGCGCAACACTTAGCAAAGCGCAAATCATTGAAGCACTTGATAAGCTTGAAATACAAACAGTTGAAACAAAAGTGGGTGAAACAAGTAAATTAACCGCGATTATTCCACACTATAGACTGGATCTGTTCAATGAAATTGATCTTGTTGAAGAAGTGGCAAGGATTTATGGTTATGATAAAATAAGTATGACTTTGCCGAGATTGGATGTTTGGGGTGCTAAAACCAATGCACAGATGATAAAAGACCGCGTCAAATTTGAACTGTTGTCAAACGGTGTTGATGAAATTTTATCGTACTCATTTGTATCAAAAAAAGACCTCGACAAGATTAATTTGCCTGAAACAAGTCTGTTGAGAAATCAAGTTGCACTCATAAACCCTTTGGGCGAAGAATTTAGTGTCATGCGTTCAACGTTGATACCGAACCTACTCGAAGTACTTGCTAGAAACAGTAATAGAAAAAATAAGCAAGTGAGGATATTTGAAATAGGTAGCACATTTATTCCTAAAGAAATTCCTGTTGAACAACTCCCTATAGAAAAGGAAAATCTTGCGATTGGTCTTATTGGCGAACATGAAGATTTCTATACGCTCAAAGGCATCGTAGAAAATGTTCTCAAAACACTCGGTATTGAAGGCGCTTATTTTGAAAAAGAACGAAATCATGCAACCTTTCATAAAGGCAGATGTGCTAATATTATTTGGAATGGACATGTTCTTGGGGTGCTAGGTGAAATTCATCCAAATGTACTTGAAAATTTCGATTTGAATGAACGTGCCTACATTGCAGACCTTCATTACAATATTTTACTCCAAATAGCGAGAGAAGATAAAAAATATAGCGCTATCCCTAGATACCCAGCTATTGAGAGAGATATTGCAATTCTCGTAAAAGATGAAATTACGTCCATGCAAATTGAGACAATTGTTAAAAATACGTGTGGCGACTTACTTGAAACCGTAAAAATGTTTGACATGTATAAAGGCAAGCAAATAACGGATGGGTACAAATCGGTTGCTTATGAACTTGTATTTAGAGCCAATGACAGAACACTTGTAGATGATGAAGTTAATAAAATATTTAACAAAGTGCTTAAAGTGTTAGAGACTGAAATCGGTGCACAATTGAGATAATTGAAAAAGACCTTTTCGGTAATAATCGAAGAGGTCTTTAATTTAAAAGCAACATCGTCGGGAGAAAACGTTAAATTTGTGTAAAGGGATTGTACTTTACACAAAAGGTGATATAATTTATAGTTGAGTGTTTAATAGTGCGCACATCGTGCGCTAAGAACGGATTATGTTTTGAAAGGTGGCTATACAGTGATACAAATAACAAATTTAGGCCTTAGATTTAGCGATCGAAAGCTCTTTGAAGAGGTTAACATGAAATTTACACCAGGCAATTGTTATGGTGTAATTGGCGCAAATGGCGCTGGAAAATCAACATTATTAAGAATATTATCAGGTGATATCGAACCGACATCAGGTGACGTTTTTATCACACCAGGTGAACGTCTTGCAGTCTTGAAGCAGAACCACTACGAATTTGATGCATACTCAGTTATGGATACAGTGATCATGGGTCATAAGCGTCTTTATGAAATCATGAAGGAAAAAGATGAGCTGTATGCTAAAGAAGAGTTTACAGAAGATGATGGTATGCGCGCAGCTATTCTTGAAGGCGAATTTGCCGAATTAGATGGTTGGGATGCAGAATCTAATGTAGAAAAATTATTAAATGGTTTAGGGGTTAATTCATCCAATTTTCAAAAAAAAATGGTGGACGTCCATGCAGATGCGAAAGTTAAAATACTTTTAGCACAATCGCTTTTTGGTACGCCTGATATCTTACTTATGGACGAACCGACCAACCATTTGGACTTTAAAGCAATCAAATGGTTGGAAGAATTTTTAATCAATTATTCAAAAACAATTATCGTCGTTTCCCATGATAGACACTTCTTAAATAACGTATGTACACATATGGTGGATATTGACTTTGGCAAGGCGAAAATGTTCGTTGGTAACTACGATTTCTGGTATGAATCAAGCCAGTTAATGTCTCGTCTTTTAAAAGACCAGAATAAGAAAAAAGAAGAAAAAGTTAAAGAACTACAGGATTTTATTGCTCGGTTTAGTTCGAATGCTTCAAAAGCGAAGCAAGCGACTTCTCGTAAAAAAACCCTTGAAAAAATTAATATTGAAGATATCGAACCTTCTTCAAGACGCTATCCATTCGTGGGTTTTACACCAGATAGAGAAGCCGGTAAAGATATATTGGCCGTTGAAAATATTACTAAGATTGTCGATGGTGTCAAAGTCCTCGACAATGTCAGCTTTACAGTAAACAAAGGCGATAAGATCGTATTTATGAGCCGAGACGATTTGGCGAGAACGATGTTGTTTAAGATCCTTATCGGTGAAGAAACTGCCGATTCAGGCTCTTTCAAATGGGGTGTTACAACCTCACAAGCGTATCTTCCGAAAGACAATTCAGAATTCTTTGACGGCGTGGATATGAACCTCGTCGACTGGCTCCGCCAATTTTCCGAAGAAAAAACGGAGACCTTTATCCGTGGTTTCCTTGGTAAAATGCTGTTCTCTGGTGACGAGCCTCTTAAAAAAGCCAATGTATTATCCGGTGGTGAGAAAGTTAGGTGCATGTTCTCAAGATTGATGCTCTCAAAAGGCAATGTCCTCATTCTCGATGAACCAACCAATCACTTGGACCTTGAATCAATTGAAGCCGTGAACAATGGCCTTATTGCATTCAAAGGTACAATGCTCTTTACGTCACACGATCATAAATTTATTGAGACCATCGCAAACCGTGTGATCGAGATTACACCAACTGGATTATTTGACAAGCCTATGGACTTCGATGAGTTCTTAGATTCAGATGAAGTGCAACAACAAATCGATGCAATGTACAACGTTTAAGAAATAGTCAGAATATTGCCAATTGTGTCAATAATTTAATTTCGTTTAAATATTATCACTAAAGCACTTGCAATGATAAGGAAAACGGTGTATTATGAATAAGTACCTTAGATTCACCTGTAACAAAAAAATTAATAAGTTGGAACAAATGTTTTCTTATGAAAGCTGAGCTTCCAAAATTTTATTAATGCTTTCAGTTTAGGTTTTCTAGGAATTAAAAAATTTTGGAGGAACAAAAATGATTAATGGAACAGTAAAATGGTTTAACTCAGAAAAAGGATTTGGTTTCATCACTGCTGAAGACGGTAAAGATGTATTCGTACACTTTTCACAAATCAACAAAGAAGGCTTCAAATCATTAGAAGAAGGCGAAGCAGTAAGCTTCACTATCGCTCAAGGTCCTAAAGGCCCACAAGCAGAAAACGTAACACCAATCAGATAGTAAGACAGAGCCTCGGTTATGCCGAGGCTTTTTTTATGTTTAAAAATAAGCGCCATAACTTATCGATACATATTTAATGTACATCATCTTAAAAAATGATATAATAAATATTAGACTATAACAAATAAAGGGGTTGAGAAACCATGCTGGTACTAGGCAAGATACAAAAGGCATATGTCAATCGAATGTCAGAATTCGGTGCATATTTAAGCGACGAAAAGAATGGTGAATTCGAAGTATTGTTACCAAATAAATTTGTTCCTAAAAATTTAGAAATTGACACTGAATTATCAGTATTTATTTATAGAGACTCAGAACAGAGATTAACCGCAACGCTTCAAACACCACTTTTGACATTGGGTCAAATTGGATTCTTAGAAGTCGTAAGTGATATTAAAAGTGGCTTTTTCTTAAACATGGGATTGGACAAAGACTTATACATGCCATATAACGAGACAAAGGGCAACCCACAAAAGGGTAGAAAAGTGCTTGTGCAACTTTATCTAGACCAAAATGATCAACTCTCTGCAACAATGAAAATATTTAACCATCTCAAAGATGGGACGCATTTCAAAGTTGGTGAGCATGTTAAAGGGACTATTTACGAATTAAAACCTGAAATGGGTGCGTTTTTTGCCATTGAAGATACGTATCATGGCTTAATCCCAAAACACGAATTGTATAAAGAAATTAAAGAAGGCGCAAAACTTGAAGCGAGAATCACTAGAGTTAGAGAAGATGGTAAAGTCAATCTGAGTATTCGAGAAAAATCAGCGGTCCAGATTAATGACGATGTGGATTTATTGATGAAAGTTTTGACAGATGCGGGTGGCATGCTCTATTTAAATGATGAGAGTGAGCCTGAAGATATCAAAAGAAAGCTAAATCTCAGCAAGCGCGCATTTAAAAGAGCCGTTGGAAGGTTGTTAAAAGAAGGCAAAATCCAAATTCTTGAAGATGGCATTAAAAAAAATGAAAATCAAGAATAAAATAATTCGATCAAAATGCCATTTTTCTGTGAAATCTAACATTTTTTTTGTATAATAGAGTAGAAATCAAAGATTTAAAGGGGTGAGCGGATGAGTGATAAAAATAAAGTTACCGTTAAAATAATGGATAGAGATTATACTTTAGTCAGTGAAGACTCACGTGAACATATGCAACGCGTTGCTAACTATGTGGACGATAAGATGAGAGAGACTTTTAACAGCAATAAAAAACTGAGCATGTCCATGATTGGTGTATTGACTGCATTAAATGTTGCAGATGAACTACACAAAGTTATTAACGAAAAAGAAGAACTTGAAAAACGCATCAACTCCCCTCAATACGAGTTAAAGAGTGCAAGAGATGAACTGGATGCTGTTGTTAGCGAGTACGAAAGACGCAGCAATGGCTATGAAAAGATGATACAAGAATTTTCTCGTTTAATTGATTCTTCCAATATTTACGAAACTGGCGTTGCACAACTGCGCAAACGCATGGATAAATTAGATAATGAATTGCGTTCTAAGGAAGAAAATTTAAGAAAATCAAGAGATGGAGTTCTTGAACTTGAAAAAGAATTTTCTCATAAAGAAATGCAATCGAGTATGATTGATTTTGACGAGGAAACCACGTAGCAACCCTAAGCGCCTTGGTTAAAGGCGCTTTTTTATTGGTATAATGAGGTGAAGCATGAAACAAATTGAACTCTTGGCGCCTGCGGGATCCATGGAGACACTAAAAGCCGCAGTAAATGGTGGCGCAAACGCTGTTTATTTAGGTGGTAAGTCATTTGGCGCAAGGCGGTCAGCGCAAAATTTTTCAGACGCAGAAATTGGTGACGCGATTCGTTTCTGTCACGAAAGAGATGTATCTGTCTATGTTACGGTTAATACGTTAATAAAAGATATAGAAATTAATGAAGTAATCACGTTTATTGATCATTTGTATCATAACGATGTTGACGCAGTTATTTTACAAGATATCGGTCTGATGCATTTGGTTAAAGAACGTTATCCAGACTTACACTGTCATGCAAGTACTCAGATGACATTCCATGATCTTGAAGGTGTTAAAACCGCTCAGAAACTAGGTTTCAACCGTGTGGTACTTTCTAGAGAATTATCATTCGATGAGATTGAAGCCATTTCCCAATCTGTGGACATTGAATTAGAGTTTTTCATTCATGGCGCACTTTGCATTTCTTACTCAGGGCAATGTCTAATGAGCAGTTTTATTGGTGGCAGAAGCGGAAACAGAGGGGCTTGTGCTCAACCTTGCCGCAAGCAATACACGGTGATAAATAATGAGACCGGCCTAACTTCTAAAAAAGCTTATCTCATGAGTCCGAAAGATTTGATGACTTACGCGCAAATAGATAAATTGCGTGGTTTGAAAAATGTTTCGTTAAAAATTGAAGGTAGAATGAAAGGTGCAGATTATGTCTTTTCTATCGTAGACAGCTATCGAAAAGGCATAGACCATGGTTTTGTTAGTGAAAACATCGTTAATTTTTCAAGAACGTTTAATCGACAGTTTACAACCGGTTTCATGTTTGATGATTCATACGCTCAAATAATGAATTATGAAATACCCGGTTCGTATGGCATGCCAATAGGCGTAGCAAATAAAATTTTTGATGACCAATTGGAACTTGAACTCTTAGATACCTTAAATAAAGGTGATGAAATACAGTATCGATTAAATGGCGAAACGGTTGGAACACGAACGGACGTTATCATGCGAAATGGAACACGCGTTACAAGTGCACTAAAAGGCGAGCGTGTAACTGTGCCATTTAAGTATAAAGCGCCTCAAGGGGCCATTTTCTATAAAACTTATGACAAAATGTATATTGATGAGATGATTAGAAAAAGTGAGATTCAAAGGCCCGTCCATAGGGTTCATTTTAAGTGTACGATCCAGCTTGGCGAAAAAGTCAAATTGGAAGCCTTCATAGATAATGGCATCTCGGATGCAACACAAAATAAATATGTCTTTGAGTCTGATTTCATTGCCGAAGTTGCAATAAATAGACCTATTGATTCGACGAGAGTCATCGAACAATTATCGAAACTTGGAGGGACACCTTTCCAAGTTGATAAAATAGAGCTTCAAATTGGCGAGCATTTATCAATTCCAATCAGTGTGCTTAATCTTTTAAGAAGACAATGTCTAGAGGCAATGCTTGAGGACTTAAGTGTGCGTTACAAAAACCGTATTAAAGTTGATTTGTCGCCATTTGTACTTAAATCACACCAGTCAAATGCAACTCAGTTAAAAGCAATGGCTTCAAAACCGAAGCTGATTTTGGTCTTTGATTGCGTTGATAGGTTGTTAAGTGTTCTTAATGATAAGCAAAAGTTTGAAGCCACTGAAAAAGACTTTCAATATGACTTTCATTTATCAGACCTTTCAGGCTATGCGGCGCATCTAGAAGCTTTAAAACGCCAACGTGTTGTACCTGTGTTACCAAGGATCATTCGAAAGGATGAAACGACAAAAATCACAACATTTTTAGATGCTTACACAGCGGTTCATAAAGATGAATTGCATGCTGAGAGCATACCCTATAGCGTGTGCTTATCACATATTGGCCAAATTGAATGGGTCAAAGGGCGATCCCTTACTATGATTGCAGATTATTCGATGAACGCATTTAATGCAGCCAGCGGCAAAGCACTAAAAGAACTGGGGTTCGAGCAAATCATTTGGTCCACAGAACTCTCAAAACAAGATCTTAAAGCCATTGATCTGCCGCCGCTTAGTAACGGGGTCTTTATTTATGGGCACTTACCACTCATGATCTCAGAATATTGCCCTGTGGGTGGCGTATTTACAGGACATGATAAATGTGGTCTTTGTGCGAATAATACATTTAGCCTTGTGGATGAACGTGGCACATTATTTCCACTTTTATGCGATCCAAGTCGATGTCGTTCAGAAGTGATGTCAAATTTACCGATTGCCTTATTTGATCAATTGCCTATGCTCGTTAAAAATGGGTTTGATGCATTTAGGCTCTCAATAGACACCTTTAATACGGATTCAATTGAAATTTTGAATCACTTATTTAAAAATTCCCAGATGGATGCGGTTGTAACGTATAATCCAGAAAACTATTCTAGGGGAAACTTCAATCGTGGTATTGAATAAGCGTAGGAGGTAACACGCATGAATGAAAAAGCACTACGTGTTTTAGAATACAATAAAGTTGTAGAAATGCTTGAAAATAAAGCGTCTTCATCATTGGGAAAATCCATTTGTCAGTCGCTTAAGCCTTCATCAACTTTTGATGAAATTATAGCATGGCAAAAAGAGACCACCGAAGCGACAGGCATGTTGATTCAAATTGGCACGCCGCCAATTGGCCCTTTCTTTGAGTTATCTTCAGCGCTGAAACTTGCCACTATTGGCGGCTGTTTATCACCAAAGCAGCTTCTTGAAATCGTCGATAGTTTAAGAACCTCTCGGACAATTAAAAAATATATTGCGTCAAATGGGGCGGGTAGAGACACTTACCCAGTTATGTTTGGTCTAGCCGACCGCATACACAACCATTTAGAGCTTGAGAAGCATATTGAACTTTGTATCATCAGTGAATCATTGGTTTCGGATAATGCCTCGTCTGAACTTAGAAAAATTCGTCGGAGTATCGAGAGTAAAAATACAGCAATCAGAAATAAGCTTGAATCTATGATTACTTCACCCGTTTATCAAAAGTATCTACAGGATTCGCTCATTACCATAAGGCAAGATCGATTTGTTATACCTGTAAAAAGCGAACATAAAAACCAAGTTAAAGGGTTGGTTCATGATCAGTCGGCAAAAGGCAGCACATTTTACATTGAACCACTTGCTGTTGTAGAACTTAACAATGAACTGCGCGAACTTCATATTGATGAGCAAAAAGAAATTGAGCGTATTCTGCGCATGTTAACGGGCGAAGTCGCGCTGGTCTCTCGTAGTATTGGCGACAATATTGAAGCGATGTCTCAGATAGATTTTCTTTTTGCAAAAGGTAAATTAGCGCTTGATATGAAAGCGGTTGAACCTGAAATTAATCAAAATAGAGCGTTTAGAATTAAAAACGGCAGACATCCAATGCTGCCAAAAAACATGGTTGTACCCTCCAATATCTGGTTAGGTGAACACTTCACCTCGCTATTAATCACGGGTCCAAACACAGGTGGAAAAACGGTTACCCTTAAAACAGTTGGCCTTCTGACGCTTATGGCACAAGCGGGTCTTCACGTACCTGCCGATTATGGCACACAGCTTTCAATTTTCGATGAAGTTTTTGCTGATATAGGTGATGAACAAAGTATCGAACAAAGTTTGAGTACGTTCTCATCGCATATGACCAATATCGTTAAAATCTTAGATGAAGTAACAACCAACTCACTCGTTTTATTTGATGAACTTGGTGCTGGAACCGATCCGACTGAAGGGGCTGCACTTGCGATGGCAATTTTAGATCAACTAAGAAGCAAACAAATCAGATCGCTTGCGACAACGCATTATTCAGAGCTAAAAGAATATGCCATTGTCACGGATGGTATTGAAAATGCTTGTGTTGAGTTTGATGTAGAAACACTTAGCCCAACTTATAAACTATTGATTGGTATCCCAGGTAAATCTAACGCGTTTGAGATTTCGCAAAAGCTAGGTCTTGATAAACAAATCGTCAATTACGCCAAAGAATACATCCATAAAGATGATATTCGCTTTGAAGACATTCTGGCGAATATTGAAAAAAGTCAAAGGCAAGTCGAACAAGAACGTGATGAAGCAATACGTATGCGGCTTGAAATTGAGAAAATCAAAAATACCTTAAAAGAAAAAGAAGACAAATGGTTAAAGCAACGTGACGATTTAACGCGAAAAGCGAAAGATGAAGCCCGAGAAATACTTAAGGAAGCCAAAGATGAAGCGGATGCCATTATCAAGGAACTAAGAAGTATAAAAACCACAGCGGATCTGTCTCGAAATAAAGACGTTGAAGACATGCGTAAACGCCTTATCGATGGCATTGATCGAACAAGCGAATCCGTCATAAAATCAGAAGCCATTAATGAATTTGCACCAGAAAATCTAATGTTAGGTGATTCTGTTCGTGTTCTAAGTATCAATCAAGAGGCAACTGTTGTCTCTAAACCAAACGACAAAGGTGAACTTACGGTTCAAGTCGGTCTCATGAAGATGAATGTAAACGTAAAGCAACTTGTCGTTGTTAGCAAAAAGAAAAAAGATGAAAAAACGTACAATAAAGTTAGAGCGTTTTCAGCGATGAGCGCGACTATCTTATCTGAAATTGACGTACGCGGCAATAACACGGAAGAAGCCATTTCAATTATAGATAAATACCTTGATGATGCAGCACTTTCAAGTCTAAGTCAGGTTAGAATCATCCATGGCAAAGGCACGGGGGCACTACGAAAAGGTTTGCATGAGCATTTTCGTAATCACCCACATGTTAAAAAATTCGAAGATGCGCCTTACAATGAAGGTGGTAATGGTGCAACGACCATTCTATTAAAGTAAAACAAAAAAAGTGTGAACGCTTGATCGCGTATCACACTTTTTAAATGTTTTAATTGTGTTTTAGTTATTGTTTAGTTTGGGTCGATGACCGATTTCATATAAAGAAGATCGGTTTGCTCAGGATACTTAATGAGGCCTTTTTCAATAACATTTAGTGCGCGTTCGGTGCGTCCTTCAGTATAGTAATAATAGGCTCCAGAGACAAATAAATCAGGCGTTGACTGAACTTTGAGTGTGCCTGCCAGGATGAGACCCATTAAAAGCAAACCAGCTAGCGCTTGATAAATGATTTTTTTTACTTGCAAAACTTTTTCATAAGAGAGGCCAACACCGCTCGCAGTGATGAATCCAGCTATTAAACCGCCAATGTGGCCAGCCATGTCGATGTTGGGTCTTACAAGGCCAATAACCAAGTTGATGCCAATTAAGATCAATAGATCTGAGCCATAAATACGTTTGTAAACAAGCGGGTTTAACTTGTATAAGAAAAGATTGGCACCCATAAGTCCAAATATTGCCCCAGAAGCGCCTACGGAGACATTGTCTATGAGAAAATAACTTGCTGCAGAGCCAACTAATCCAGAAATGAAATAAATGACTAAGAATTTTTTCTTCCCAAAAAAGCGTTCAATATCTTTGCCCAAGATATATAAAGCCATCATATTAAAGATGATATGCATGACGTCTGCGTGTAAAAACATGGCCGTTAAAAGGCGCCAATATTCCCCAAGGCCTATTAAAGCGTTGACTTTAGCACCAAGCCTCAATAAGCCGTCCCCAATGGTCATATCCACAATTTGTGTGAGAAGAAACATGCCAACATTCATGCCAATGAGTATTTCTGTTAAGGTTAAACGTTTGATGCGCTGCTTATAATAATTAAGATTTGCCATTAAAAACTCCTTAAGTTCCGTTTATTTCTTAATAAGTATTATACATTGAAATCGGCGATGTGGGTATATTATAAAAATGAATTCATAAAAACTTAACACAATGAAGCAATAGCCTGTTGAAATTTAGTTAAGAATATGCTAAACTTATGTTCAAATTAGTAAAATTCTTTGATTGGAAGAGTAGGCGTTATGTTCCTTTTAAGCGATTCGACGATGGTGCAAGGTCGATAACACATAACAACGAAGAGAATCCAGGAGATGCCTTAAATGGCCGGCTGTCACCGTTATCGATTTCGAGTGAGAAGGATTTTCCTTCTAAGAAGAGTGGTATCGCGGAAATTTTCGTCTCTTATAATTAAGAGGCGATTTTTATTTTTTTGAGGAGGGTCATATGATTAACTACAAAGTAGAGATTGCAAAAATACTGAATGACAAAATTGAGACAATGACGTATGAAGAAATATTGAGTTTAGTTGAGCATCCAAAGAACACAGAAATGGGGGATTATGCTTTTCCATGCTTTAAATTGGCAAAAGTATTCAGAAAATCTCCTAACGTCATTGCCGAGGAACTCGCTCTGACCATTCAAGATGAAAAATTATTTGATAAAGTTGAAGCCATTGCGGGTTTCTTAAACTTTACAGTGAATGCAGAAAATTTTGCTCAGAATGTAATCGAAGAAGTACTTGAAAAATCTGGAAAATACGGATCTTCTGAACTAGGTAAAGGGAAAAAGACGATCATAGAATATTCATCGGTCAACATCGCAAAACCTTTTCATATGGGACATATTAGAAGTACAATGATTGGGGAATCGCTACACAGAATTTATAAGTTTCTAGGATATGATACGGTGGCAATTAATCATCTCGGAGACTATGGTACCCAATTTGGAAAATTGATTGTTGCTTACAAATTATGGGGCAATAAAGCAGCTATTGAAGCGGATCCAATACCAGAATTGCTCAAAATATATGTTCAGTTTCATCAAGCGGCAGAGGAAAATCCTACACTTGAAGACGAAGCTAGAAACTGGTTTACAAAACTGGAAAATGGCGATGCTGAAGCCACTGAACTTTGGACTTTGTTTAAAGATATGTCCCTTAAAGTTTTCAATAGAGTGTATGAAAAATTAGGCGTTACGTTTGACTCTTATGCAGGAGAGAGTTTTTATTCCGACAAAATGCCCGAAATTGTTCAAATGTTAAGAGACAAAAAAATCGTTCAAAAATCCGAAGGTGCTGAAATTGTAGATTTAGAACCATACGGTCTAACACCAGCACTCATTACAAAAAAAGATGGTTCGTCCCTATATTTAACACGTGATCTTGCCGCAGCTAAATACAGAAAAGACACTTACAATTTTGATAAAAACATCTATGTCGTAGGAAGTGCTCAAAAGCTGCATTTCCAACAATGGATGAAAATTGTTGAATTAATGGGCTTTGAATGGCATAAAGATTGTATTCATGTTGAATTTGGTATGGTATCGCTAGAAGAAGGCGCACTTTCTACGCGTAAAGGCAATGTCGTCTTTTTGGAAGATGTCTTAGACAAAGCCGTTGAAAGAACACTTGAGATTATCAATGAAAAAAATCCGAATTTACCTGATAAAGCTCAAGTCGCAAAACAAATTGGAATTGGTGCCGTTATCTTTCAGGAACTTTACACATCGCGAACAAAAGATTATGCGTTTTCGCTTGATAGAACGCTTTCATTTGAAGGTGAAACGGGTCCTTATGTTCAATACACGCATGCACGTGCTTGCAGTGTCTTAAAAAAGGTTGAAGTCAATGAAGATGAGGCCGAGTACGCAGTCTTAACGGATGAGGCATCAAAGGATGTCGTTCGAACGCTTTCTAAATTCAACGAAATCGTCACGTTAGCACATAAAAATTATGAACCACATACGGTTGCACGTTATGCGATTGAACTGGCTCAAGGCTTTAACCGATTCTATCATGACAACGCGATCCTCGTAGATGATTTAGGCGTGAAAGCGGCTAGAGTAGCGCTTGTAAAAGCCGTAAAAATCGTTTTGGAAAATGCGTTGCACTTAGTTTGTTTAGAAGCGCCGGAACAAATGTAAATGTACGCATTAAAAAAAAGTGTAGAGACCTGTTGCTTTCAGTGTCCCTACACTTTGTTTTATAAGGTCTCCTTTAAATGAATAAAGCATGCCACTCATGTATGAGTCGTGGTATACTAATGCATATCTTTTAAAGCAGAACCAACCGAAAAGGAGCCATTATGAAAGTCCTACTTATGTCACTCAATTCAAAATTTATTCATACAAATTTAGCAATTCAATCACTTAAAAAATACTATGAAACGTATCATAAAATACAGTCAATCACTTTAGATGTGGTGGAATATACCATTAACAATGATATGGATCGTGTATTAAGGGATATCTCAAAAGGCGGATACACCCATATTTTTGCTTCTGCTTATATTTGGAATATCGAACTATTGTCGGTGTTATTTACGAATTTTTCAAAAATCAATCAGTTGACAAAAATTATTTTTGGTGGTCCAGAAGTGACTTATAATGCGACTGAGCAACTTGAGAAACACCCATTCTTGAATGCCATTATTTTTGGTGAAGGTGAACAAATTTTCGGAGAACTATTAGAAAACATTGCGACATATGGTGATTTAGAAGGATTTAACCTTACTAAAGGCATTGCTTATCGCGACACTGAAACAACGATAAAGTGCAACGCCGCTATGCCTTTAATTGAACCCTTAGATCGGATTCCATTTCCTTATGAAAATCTTTTGCCTTTTAAGAATAGAATTATCTATTATGAAAGTATGCGCGGGTGTCCATATAGTTGCTCATATTGTCTATCCTCAGCATCACAAGGCGTTAGGTATCTAGGGTTTGAACGCGTTAAAGCGGATTTGATGTTTTTTATTCAACAGAACTTGGATCAAGTGAAATTTGTCGATCGAACCTTTAATGCAGTAAAAAGCCATGCACTCCCCATCTTAAAATTTCTGATTGAAAATGATAACGGCATTACAAATTTTCACTTCGAAATTACGGCAACGCAATTGGATGCAGACTATTTTAATGTTTTAAAAAATGCAAGACCGGGTCTATTTCAATTCGAAATAGGGGTTCAAACAACCTATCAACCTACGATGTTTGCAATTCATAGACCTATAGAATTTGAAAAATTAAAAAAAGTTTGCCGAACACTGCTTGAAATGGGTGGCCTTCATATTCATCTAGATCTTATAGCGGGCCTTCCGTTTGAAACTTTTGAACGTTTTCTAAAATCATTTGATGATGTTTATGAAATTGGCCCGGATCAATTGCAACTTGGTTTTTTAAAGATCTTGAAAGGGACACTTTTATCTCAAGAAGTTGAAAAACACGGTTATAAAATAAGGGTTGAAGCACCTTATGAAGTCCTATGCAACCATTACATTTCATTTGATGCACTTACGACACTTAAGGACATTGAGTCATTGGTTGAGTACTATTCGAATTCAGGTAAATTTAAACATTCACTCGTTTATTTAATGAAAAAGTCGATGTTAACGCCAAGTGGGTTTTTCTTAGAGATGCGCGATTATTATAACCGAAACGCCTATTTTTCTTCCCCCATAGGCACATTTAGACTCTACGAAATATTTTACGATTACTATGTATCGATTTATGGTGACAGTGATTTATTTAAAGACCTTCTTAAAGTAGACTATCATTATTCAAGGCTCAAAGGCCAGCGTGATTTATTTAATTATGTTGAAATACCCAATTTCAATAATAAACGCATAGAATTGTTGAAAGATTTAGATTTTGTTACTTTAAATTTTGGATGTCAAACGACAGAAACTGGAAAGCATCTTCTGAAAAACGTAGCGTTTATAACCCTTAAATATGATATAATATCTTTAATTAAGAACGGTTATAGAGAGACTCAAGAACTAACAGCATCCCAATTAAGTGTTATTATGTTTGATTATATGGATGCGAACCAGGTTAAGATGGTTGGCATCGAAATGGATAGGTTTCTGTAATTCAAATTGCTGAGGAGGTTCTATGAACAGAATATTGATTCATCACAACATCAAGGCAGACTCTATGAAAGTGAAAAAACAGCTTGTTGAATTGCTTGAATCGCATGGAAAACAACTTGTAAGTGAAAACCCAGATGTGATTATTGTTATTGGCGGTGATGGTACAATGCTAAGTGCCATTAGAAAGTATAAACATTTTAAAAAACCATATGTCGGTATTGATACGGGTACACTTGGTTTTCTAACAACGATTATGCCTGACAATCTAGAGAAAATATTTGATGTGTTAGATAAAAAAAATTATAAAGTAAATTCATACCCACTTTTGATGGTGAACTCAAAAACGCTCAGCGGCGATGTTTACACGGAATTTGCATTTAATGAAATCACGATTAAGCACGTTGAACCGAAATTGATGGAAGCAAAAGTGTACCTTAATACAAAACCATTTAATTATTTTACAGGAGATGGGTTGATTATTTCTACACCAATGGGTGCAACGGGTTATGCGATTTGGGCAGGTGGCGCTGTTGTACACTCTGACATCCCTGTTTATCAAATCACACCATTGACACCGAATGATAACAGTGTCAATAGACCAATGAGCTCAACAATGATTGTTCCGATTCATACGGTACTAGACATAACCATAATCAAAGCCCATAAGAGAAAAGTCATTGTTGCTTGTGACGGTATAAAATTATCTAACGAATACATTGAGGATATCCATATTACAGTGGCCGATGATTTGACAATAGATGTCATCCGTTCAGATGAATTTGATTATTTTGACTTGTTTAAGAGAAAAATTATTGATAAAAATATTAGAAGGTTACTTGAGTAATTGCAATTAAAAAAGGAAGAAGGAAAGGGTCAGTCCATGCAAAAGGCATTTAAAGACGTACAAAATAAATTGCTAAAAAGATTTCTAGATGAGGTGGTGTTCATAGAATTAAAGGACAATCACTCTTTAAATTTACAAAATATTGAAGTTCCAGACAAAGTGCTGTTACCTGTATATATATCCGATTTGGCTGATAAAATCAAACAAGACGATATCGAAAAAATTCCGATTGTCGCAATTTTAAAAGGGCTTGTATATGTTGTTGGTGCTGATAACAAGCTGCCTTTCACTAAGTTTTATATCGATTTGTTGAAATCTATAGATGCATCCATAACACTTAGCATCTTGCAAGACGCGCTTCGTTATGCAGAAGAGAAACAATTCGCCCATGCGATTCTTTATTTTAACGCAGTCCTTAATATTGATCCGAATAATATTGATGCGCTTTACAATTTAGGACGATGCTTTGATGATTTTAGTGAAAAAGATCAAAGACCAGAATTGAAAATGCTTGCAAAATACTGTTATGAAGCTTGCGTTAAGTTGGATGAGCACTTTGCGTTTGCTTACTTTAGTCTCGGATTTTCTCATTATAATGACGAAAATTTCCAGTTGGCAGAAAATAATTGGATGCGGGCCTTTCAATATGATTTGCCTGAAACGATGGTAGAAGAAATGGTGATGGGTCTCGGACGTGTGAAAGATAAGGCGACTTATGAAAAAGGATATGCCCTTATACTGGATGGACGCGTCACAGAAGGTTTGGAATTTTTGAAATCAATTGAAGAAATGCACGATGAGTGGTGGAACTTACTTTTCTTTATTGGTATTGGCTATCGTATGTTGGAACAATATGAAGATGCACTTGGCTATTTTCTTAAAGTCATGAACTTAAATACGGGTCATATCCAAACGATGAATGAAATAGGTGTCTGTTTAATTGCTCTAGGCGATTATGTCGAAGCAGAAAAATACTATAAAGAGGCCATTCGACTTGCGCCAGAAAATGCTGAGTTGATTTGTAATCTAGGTATTGTCCACTATTATAGAGGAGACGATAAAACAGCAAGTGAATTGTTCAATCGTGCGCATAGTTTGTCTCCAGATGATGAAGTGGTGCAGATGTGGCTAGAACAAATCCAGAATAAATTGAATTAAGGATCATGATTTAAACTTCGAGACGGTAAAATTTATCGTCCGAAGTTTTTTTTGTTTGTAAAATGTATTGAAGGCATTAAAAATATATAGTAAAATGAGAAGAGTTAAAATATTTGTTGAACACGTCTAAAAAAAGTGTAAAGGTGATGCGAATGATAAAAAAATTGGATGAATTAGTAGAGGCAGCGAAAAAAGGAAAAACCATGCGTCTAGTGGTAGCTGCAGCACATGATGAAGATGTACTTGGTGCGATTTGTAAAGCGGCAGAAGAGAACCTGATTGTTCCTATTTTAGTGGGAGACAAAGCGGAGATTCTCAGAATTGCTGAAAGAGACCATCTAAACATTGATGATTATGAAATCATTGATATCATCGATTTGGCAGAAGCTGCTAAATATTCAGTCAAACTTGTTTCTGATGGCAAAGGCGACTTTTTGATGAAGGGTCTTATTGACACAGCGATATTACTAAAAGCGGTACTTGATAAAGAAATTGGATTAAGAACGGATAGACTCCTTAGCCATGTGATGATTTATGAAGTCCCACATTATCATAAGCTCATTTATCTTACGGATGGTGGAATGAATATTGAACCGACGTATGAAGAAAAAGTAAAAATAACTGAAAATGCTATTGATGTTTGTCGCGCTATGGGTAACCCAATCGTGAAAGTGGCTTGCATTGCAGCTAAAGAAAAAGTCAATGAAAAAATGCCGACAACTGTTGATGCCCGAAAACTCCAAGATTTAAGTCGAACAGGTGCATTTGGCAGTGATGTTATTGTTGAAGGTCCTTTAGCACTGGACTTGGCAGTATCAAAAGAATCCGCGTTGGTTAAAAAATTTGCAAGTGAAATTGCAGGCGATGTGGATATTCTTGTAGTACCTACCATTGAAGTTGGCAATGGCATTGGTAAAACATTAACCTATTTAGCCGGTGCAGAATCCGCAGGAATCATCATGGGTGCAAAAGTGCCAGTGGTGTTAGTCTCAAGAGCGGACAGTTATGAAGCTAAATTATATTCCATAGCATTAGGAAGTGTCATTTCATCCTATCAATCAAAGTAAAACAATGGCGAAACTAAATGATTAGAAAAACGAATAAGGAGTGCTTTAAATGAAGTTATTGTTAACAGGTAATGAAGCGGTAGCAAGAGGTGCCTATGAAGCAGGTGTGACGTTTGCATGTGCTTATCCAGGAACACCGAGTACTGAAATTCTAGAAAACATGATTGAATACAAAGAAGACATGGTTGCAGAATGGGCACCAAATGAAAAAGTTGCACTTGAGACAGTAATAGGTGCTTCAATGGCAGGTGCTAGAACGCTTGCTGCTATGAAACACGTTGGTATCAACGTTGCTGCAGATCCGTTATTTACGATTGGATATACGGGCATTACAGGTGGGCTCGTGCTTATTTCCGCAGATGATCCTGGTTGCCATAGTTCACAAAATGAACAAGATAACCGATATTATGCAAAATTTGCAAAAATTGCAATGATCGAACCAAGTGATTCTCAAGAATCTTTAGATTTTGTAAAAGAAGCCTTTGAGATCTCTGAGCGTTTTGATGTGCCTGTTCTTTTTAGAATGACGACGAGAGTTTGTCACTCTAAAGGCTTAGTGGAACAAGGTGAGAGAAAGCACTTCGAAATGATTCCTTACAAGAAACAACCACAAAAATTTATTGCAGCACCTGCACATGCGAAAATGCTTCATCCAATCGTTGAAGACAAACTCATTAGAATGGAAGCTTTTTCAAATGAGACGCCTCTTAACCGTATTGAATGGAACAGCAAAAAAATAGGTATCGTTACATCTGGCGTAGCTTATACGTATGCACGAGAAGTATTCGGAGACGATGCCTCTTACCTCAAATTAGGCTTTACATTCCCACTTCCAATGGATAAAATTCGTGAATTTGCAAATGAAGTTGAGATGCTTTATGTGATCGAGGAACTTGAACCGTTTATCGAAGAGCAAATGAAAGCGGCTGGCATTCCATGTATTGGCAAAGAAAAGATTTCAAGAATTGGCGAATTGAATCCTGATATCGTCGCTAAAGCATTGTTAGGCATCGAACTTGAAACGATCCAACCGGATAAAACACAAATCGTAGGACGCCCACCAACACTCTGTGCAGGTTGCCCACACCGTGGTTTCTTCTATGCACTCAGCAAAAAGAAAAATGTTGTCATTACCGGCGATATCGGTTGCTATACACTAGGATCCGCAGAGCCATTAAATGCGATTGATTCTGTTATATGTATGGGCGCTTCTATTTCAATGGGTCATGGCGCTGCAAAAGCATTTGCTAAAAATGGTGTCGATAAACGCGTTGTTGCCGTTATTGGAGACTCAACTTTCTTCCATACCGGGATTAATTCATTAATAAATGTCGCTTACAATAGAGCGAACACAGTTTCTGTTATTTTAGACAATAGAATTACAGGTATGACTGGTCATCAAGAAAATCCAGGAACTGGCTATACACTTCAAGGCGATCCTGCGAACATGATCAACATACCGGATCTTGTTAAATCAATCGGTATCGAGCATATTATCTTGGTTAATCCATTGATTTTAGCTGAAGTAGATGCCGCACTTGAAGCAGCGTTTGCCTTTGATGGTCCGTCCGTTATTATCACAAGATGGCCATGTGTGCTTAAAAACTTTACTGAAGCGGATATCAAAGAATTCGATTTAGCCGTTAAAAAGCAATGCCATGTAATTGAAGAAACATGCAGAGGTTGTAGAGTTTGTACGAAAACTGGTTGCCCGGCAATCAGCTTTGATAACACAACTAAGAAAGCAAAAATAGACAAGTATATGTGTGTCGGCTGTGAAGTTTGCCTTCAAGCATGTCCATTTGATGCCATAGAAAGGGTAGGTAAATAAAATGTCAGAAGTTAAAAACATACTCTTATGCGGTGTTGGTGGTCAAGGGATCATCCTAGCATCGAAAATACTTTCAATTGGTTTAATTAAAGCAGGTTATGACGTCAAAATGAGTGAAGTTCATGGCATGGCACAACGTGGTGGCAGCGTGACCACTCAAGTTAGATTTGGCAAGAAGGTTTATTCACCGATAATTGGCAAAGGTCAAGCGGACGTCCTTGTCTCTTTTGAAACGATGGAAACACCAAGATGGATTGACTTTATCAAACCTGATGGCCGTGCAATTATTAATGACTATGAAATTCCATCAGCAGTGATTTTATCTGGTGCTGCAAACTATCCACAAGGCGTTATTGAAGATATTTCAAGTAAAGTGAACACAACCGTTTTTAAAGCGGCGGCACTTGCAGAAGGTATTGGCAATATCAAAACGATGAACGTTATTATCGTAGGCGCTCTTGTAAAAGCACTTGGTCTTGAAAATGTTATTGACTGGAACGACGTCATCAAAGAAACGGTTAAAGAAAAATTCATTGATATCAATGTTAAAGCATTCAATATCGGGCTCGAACAAGTTAAATAGTTGTGTAAAGAATAGATCGCTAAAACCTCCAATGGCAATTGACTTATCATTTTATGAGTCGATGATAATTGGAGGTTTTTTGTTTAAAATAGGTTGTAATTAACAGTTGACTACAATGTCAAACAATGGTTGAATAATCAGAATAGTTTTTCTTTTGATAGAAGGGTTGACTCTAAAAAAAAATGGTGTTATTATAACTAAGCAGATTTTCGAGATATAAATATGATTAAAGTTTGAAAATTTGAGTACAAATAGATTACTGAGAATGATAGGGTATGTGTTATAATTTCTTTCGAAAAAAGCGAATAAAGATATTGACATCGAAATTAATCGATGATAATATAAGAGAGTCGCCGCAAGCCATTGCGGACATGACAGACCAAAAGAATAACAAAACAGGACCTTGAAAATTGAATAGCGCAAATGAAAAAAACCAAAAGATGCGAAAGCATCAAAAAACAACTTAACAGTTGTTTCCGGATAAACTTTGCAAAAAGTTTAAACAAAAAA
>Ga0138256_10001230_pt1 | contig 27617 bp, 15 predicted proteins | sample KNB2016incub_MG_FD_105486 | JGI IMG/M metagenome (GOLD analysis project Ga0138256, IMG submission 105486) | Active sludge microbial communities from wastewater in Klosterneuburg, Austria - KNB2014incub_MG | ecosystem: Engineered > WWTP > Activated sludge > Unclassified | place: Austria...
GTTTCATCCAATTCTGAATTGGCCAGAAAGATGTCAGACATTATCGATATTGACACGGGCGGAATTATTACTGGAGAAAAATCAATAGAAGAAATGGCGGACGAAATGTTGGAATTTATCATCAATGTAGCCAGTGGAAACATAAAAACAAAAGCGGCAATCTTAAACCAGAATGATTTTATTCCTTGGAAAAGAGGCGTTTCTTTATAAGTTTATTGTTTAGTTTTTATAAAAAAGGTGTGGGTATTTAATTCTCACACCTTTTTGTTTTATAGTATTTCTTTGATTGCTATTCCCATCTAAATTATGAAAAAACGTCCAATTGAATTCTGCATTTGTCAGGCTGAAAGCGATTCAAAACACTAGAGTAAAATCATTTAGACGCTTCCAGCGTGACAAATAGTAAGAATATAAATTATCAAGTGTACTCCATTTGTCAGGCTCAGTCTTGAACAAAAAAAAAGGATACTCAATACTGAATATCCTCTTTTAACATTATAAATTACTCTATTACTGTACTATTACTTTTACTGATTTTTCACCATCTGCTGATTTTGCATTCACGATATAAATTCCTTTTGTCAACTCAAAATTTGTATTCCCAGTAGCTTTTACAGATTTAATCAAAGAACCAGTAATACTGTATACTTTTATCTGAGTATCAGATTTTATATTAGAAACATATACTTGATTTTTGATAGAAAAAACATCTAAAGAAGCATCTTTTTCAAAACCCCCAGCAGATAGATTTATGCCTCCGGTAACATCAGTATCATAAATTCTATACAATTCTAGTTTTATAGGATCTGTACTAGAAGTAATATCAAGATTAGTACCTATTTTATAATCACCTGCTACATCAGCTGTAAATTTCGAAGTTCTCATATCTGAAGTAGTAGTAACAACATCATAAGGTATAGTTGTTACAGTGGAACCCGATGGACCTCTAACATCAAGATTACCCGCTGTCAAAATTTGTGATTTCCAATACATTGTCATTGTTTGTCCTGCCGCAAGTGTCATTATTAAGTATCTTCTATTCTTATGACCTCCACCATTAAAAGCCAATCTACCAGATTTAGTAGCTCCGGTAAAAACTGGGGTGACAGCAGTACCACCAATAGTATTATTCAATGCAGTATCATAAAGTACTAATGCCGTATTATCAGATCTCCATCTGTCGCCTGAAGCTGTATTAATTGATAATGTTCCAAAAGTAGCAGTTGCAGCTATAGTTTGAGTTGAAACAGGTGTTGTCCCATAAGCAGTAGCTGGTTGAGTAAAATGCGCACAAGTTGTTTGATTAGCAATAGTTATCATATCTGTGAATCCAGCTCCCATAGGATTAGCTCCAAAATCCCAAACTTTTGTTTGTGCATTAATAGATGCTGCTGCAAAGAGCACAGGAAGAATTAATAGAAGTAATTTTTTTTTCATAATAAAAATATTTAGTTGTTGATTTAAGAAATTTGTAATCGATTGCATAAAAGTACTATTTATTTTTAAAATAAAAAATATTTTATGATTTTTTTTAATATTCCTAAATTAATCCTCTGTTTAACAAACTATTGCTGATTAAAACAGAATATAATGTTCGCTATCCTCTTCTTTAAAAAAGAGCAATAATAACATTTAAAACTACCTATCTTTCTACCTAAATTTTTTGGCTTTAAAATCTCCCCTTTCAAAACAAAATAGGATAAAAAAAGCCCTAATAAAAAACATTAGGGCTTTCATATTGAACAAGATTTGATTAATAAGTCATCAATTTAACAGATTTTTGTCCGTCTGCGTCTTTGACAAGAACAATCCAGATTCCTCCATTTAAATTAAAATTAGTATCCGAACTAGTTTCAAATGATTTGACCAAAGAACCAGTTAAACTATACACAAAAACTTTAGTATTTGATTTTACGTTAGAAACCTCAACATTGTTTTTGTAGGCATAAACATTTACTGAAGAATTAGCTTGGTAATTTTTAATTCCAAGTGTATCATCAGTTATCAATTGGGGAATTGGATCCCAACCATCTGAACCTTTAGTAAAATTAAAAGTAGTTATAGCCGTTCCGTCTGTCAACGTTGGCGATGTTAATAAAGTTGCCCAACTTGCACGATTGGCGGAGTTATTTACGCCAGAATTTTCGATAGTTCCATATTCATACATTTTTGCAGATGTACCACCCAAAGTATTTTGCCATCCAAGAGGTATAATCAAGGATTGATCTACAAAACCTGGATAATTCGAAGTTTCGATTGTGGTATTATAAAAAACAACTTCACTGGTTGTAGCTTCCCACGGACGACCAAAATAACCCGGTTTAGAACGATAAACAGATGCTGTTTCTGTTCCAGGTATTGCAGTAGTAACATTACATTCATACATCAAATAGCCTCTTCCTGAAGCTTGTTGCGCAGCAGTAAGATACGATTGATCAGAAGCACTGTCACTAGTATTCATCGCTAAATCTGTTTGGTAGAAAACAGCATTCATTCCACCGAAAATGTAATCAACAGCCCCCATCATAACCCCTTTATAAACGACAACTCTAGAATTTGAACCTCCAAAGAAGGAATCTTGACGTCCTATAACTCTACATTTATTCAAAATCACTTTGTCAACATTATTGACAATTGAAATTGCGGCTGCTCTTTCTACAAAACTTCTGTCTTGAACAGCTGTGTTTCCGATAGTTATTGGTCGTAACCCTTTGCTTCCCGAAGTCCACATCACTACAACATCCTCAGATTCTTTTTTAGAGATGTATTGATTGAAAGAGTTTTCAAAAATAATATCATCAGCTTGAAAACCATTGGCATAAACAACCACAGTAGCATTCCAATAAGAACCATTTGTAGTTCCAGAACCTTTGTTTTCATAGGTTAGATACCCATTTTCTTTGTTTACTCTTAAAACATCGGCATCCCATTTCTGGTTATTTTTCATACTGTAGTAGTTGTAGCCGTGTCCGTAATAAGATGTAATTCGAACGGCACCTTCTTTAATATCGACACCTTTATTCAACAAGTCAATATTTGGTGTAGCCGAAGCATTTTTCAAAGTAACATTGGCTTGTGTTATGTCTAACATTTCTTCATAATTGCCCGGATCTATCATAACAGTCACACGTTCCGTGCTGGTACGAGTCATTTTGGAAATAGCCTGAAGTGCTGCGTTTATACTTTGGTACTCTTTATCAACACCAACAGTAATTACTGGTTTGTAAGCGTTACTTCCACCAACTGCGATGTTGGTAAAATAAGTAGTAGCCGCACTTGCCCCAACAGTAATGGTTACAAATCCCGGAACAGAACCGAGGTATGAATATTCAACATTTTCAAAAGTACTTGTACTATTGGTTGCAGTAGTAATTGCGGTTCCTCCTTCGATGGAGAAATCAGCAGAATAATAATAAGTAATAGCCACTTTATCTCCAACATTTACGGGTACTTTAATGGTTGCTCCATCTTTTGTTGTTAGATGTCCTTTGGCAATTTCATTGGCAACAGTTCCTGTAAAAAGCATCCCTTTATAAGCAGGATTTCCATTTGCAATCACTTTATCATCGAATGACCAATTCGTCACAGGTTTGAAATCAAATGTTTTTGAAGTATCAACTCCATTTACATTTAGATTCGAAATCAAACCAATTTCAACTGGATATTCATCAAGACCACTATAGGCAACAGTGTAAACACCATTTCGCAAAGCAATTCCTGAAACGGAACTGAAATTATATACATAACCCGCTTCATTCAAATTGGTAAAGGTCAATGCTAATTTAGACAATTGAGTAGCATCCAATCCTGTAGTATTAATGGCTACATTGTAAACAGGTTTTGCTGTAAAGGCAACATCTGCACTTACATTTGCATTTGCAATAGTAATTTTATTTGAAAGAATTTCATAATCGTTAACCCCTTGTCCAGAAATAGTGTACTCTACATTAGGTTCTAATTCCACCGTATATGTTGATGCTCCAGTGTTTATAACTGGGTTGGGTACATATATTTTATTGGCAGATGGATCTGGTGTATAAGTTAAGGCTAGGTTTGAAATTGCAGAACCTAAACCAGTAATATTACCCGACACTGTATATAATTCAACAGCTTGAATTGCAATATCATAAGTTGTGGTAGCGTCTGTAACATTCAAAGAAGTCCCATTACTGATAACATATCCATTTGCTCCAGCCAAACTCAAAGAATAAGTGTAGCCTTGTGGAAGAGCAACACTATAAGTACCGCTTGCAACGGCTGATGACCAAGTTTTACCCGCTTCGTTAGTGAAAACAATTGTGTAACCAGTTGGTATTCCAGATGCCAATGTAACATCTACATTTCCTGTCAATGCTTTATAGACAGCATCTTTTCTTAAAATTCTATAATAGCTTGGTTTTCCTTGTGTGTCAAATATATGATAGGCTCCTGCTTCTTTAGCAACAAAGTGAAGCTCTGTCAAACCAACTGGAACTGTAACCTGATTCGTCTGAGAAGCTGGATTTGGAACATATTGAAAATTGATGATTCCGCCCGCATCAGTACCAGAAACTACAGTAACCTCATCGTCTGCACTTAATGTCAGACTCATATATCTTCCTGAAGCAGCAGCAGAGTTCACATAAACTCTACCGGTATATCCTACGGCTCCTGCAATATTTTGGTCATAGCGTGTAAGATTAGTATTGGTAGTTCTCAATCTATCGTTTGCACCTCCAACCCAACTCAATACACCAGCAGTAAATGGTGGCAATACATTGGCTGAACTACCAACTACAATCGATGGGCTATACCAAGAATTGATAATTGATTCCGTTAATTGATTGTTGTATAAAGCCGTATCCAATTGCACTGCACCAAAATCCCAAACGTCAGTTTTTCCATTTGAAACAACAATAGCAGCTGCATTTTCAATATTCATACCGTGAATATAAAATTCAGCATTTGGAAAAGCCGCACTTTTTAGTGTTGCAGTAATTACACCTTTTGGTCCTGTGTAAGTAAAACTTACTGCAGCACCATCAGCACCACCAATATTTTCAGCATTTATGGTGCCTAATACATTCGAATTGGCATCTGTAAATTCAAAAACCCCGTCAACTCCGCTACCATAAGTACAAACCACAAATGTTATTGTTGCATTACCCGCAACAATCATATCCATAGAATTTCCAGGAAAGAATACTGCACCGTGTGCTGCATCGTGATATCCAAATTTAGAAGCCTCTGTAGTAGTATTGCTCTTTAAATTAAGGATTCCATCAGTTGTTAAAAAAGTGTTGTAACGCAAAGCTTGGTAACTCGTTTGTGGAAGAACTGTTCCATTTGCAAAATTATAGGAATAGGTTTGTCCCGGAACTGCTTCAACAATTACACTATTGTCTGCAATGTTTAAAGTATAAGTTGTAGGATTGGATGAAGGATTTGAAAAAGTAACCGTCAAAACATTTCCATTTGCAGAAACTGAAGCAATATCACCCGTTAAAGTGGCTGTATAAGAAGATAAAGCATTACCGTTTAAAGGTATTTGTATTGATGCCGCTTCATTTGTAGCACTAATAACTGAACCAGAGCTTACAGTAACAGTAGCATTTGCACTAGCATCTGCACCTGCAGTGAAGCCAATTTCTGTTCCATTGATGGTAATTGTACCCGCTTTTTGAACCCAAGGAGTCAACGAAACCGGAGTTGTAACCGGAACAACTTCAATGTAAGGAACATAGTTTGTACCTGTAAAATCCAATGTAACAATACCGGCAGTACCCACATAAAGAAAATCTACTGAAGTTCTATTTGTGTCATAATTTGCCGAAGTAGTTGATGATTGAGAGGACTTGTCGAAATTTCCTGTGGCACTTGAAACCGAAATAGTTCCACCAGAATAAATACTTCCACCAACTTTGATATAGGAATTACCAAAAACTTGTAGTTTAATTTGGTTGCCTGTTTTTAAAATAGAACCGTGTTGCGTTCCATTATAACCATAAGCATTACTCGCGCCTGGAACAATTTCAACCAATCCTTTAGTTATTCCAGTATTTCCTGGAGTGACTGTTGGGATAATACTTCCATCTCTGAAGTCAAAGAAATAAGGGATGTTTTTAACGGTTGCGTTATAAGCCGCACCCATTTGAACAGGCGTAATACTTACAGAAGGAAGATAAACATCAGTTCCGGGAGTTATTGCTTTGAAGTTCAACGCTTTGGAAGCACCAGAATAAACAAAATCATAAGTATCTGTCAAATCAGTGGTAACTTTTGTGGCTTGAGTTCCCAAATCTCCTGAAACTGTCGCCGTTCCCAACATACTTAAAGAAGAATATTGTGAGCCAAGAAATTTTATTGCGCTGCTTCCTGCAACAGTAATATTCATTTCTTGATTTGCTTTTAAATTCAGACCATAAGTTGGACCGTGAAGAGAATATGCTCCCGCCAAAGTCAATAATCCATCGGTACTTTGTTGTGCTGTAATTATGGTTCCGTCTCTAAAATCATAATTCGTTATTCCGTGAAGATAACTATTGTCATATAATTTTATAGTGTACGTTTTTGGATCTGTACTGCTATTGGCATAAGTGATAACCAAATTATCACCTGTAATCACCGCTGATGCTATATCACCAGAAACAGTAGGTGTAAGACTTGCCATATTTCCTCCTAAATCAAGGGCTACATATCCTGTATCTTTTAATGAACTCAACACAATGCCACTGCTTAAAGAAATTGTAGCATTATCTGCGGCTGTAGCACCAGAAGTCAAGTTAATTGTTGCTCCATTTAGGCTTACAGTTCCTGATTTTTGCACATAAGTACTTAAAGAAACATTGTAAGGATTAGGAGAAATTTCAATATAAGGTAAGTAGGTTGTTCCTCCACCAGTATGATCAAGAACAACAGTCCCGGCAGTACCAACATAAAGAAAATCAACATACAAAGGATTTCCATCACTAAAAGTAGCTCCCGTATTATTGCTTTGCGAAACGATGTTAAAAGCTCCTGTAGCACTACTTGCCGTGATTGATCCTGCAGAATATTGGTCTGCAGCAACTCTTATATAACTATTTCCAGCTACTTTTAGTGTTATTTTATTTCCATCTTTAAAAGTTATACCGTGCTGAGAACCGTTAAGCCCAAGTCCATTACAACATCCAGCGTCAATCTTAAACAAGCCTACCTCAATATTATTCGGCGGACCAGTAGGTACAATACTTTGATTTCTCAAATCAAAATAATAAGGAATGTTTTTTTCTGCAACTGTAAAGTCTTTTCCTAATTGTGCAGGAATTACCTGAATTGTTGGAAGATAGGTATCACCACCTGTTCCCGCAATCGTCTTGAAATTTAGTGTTTTCGCAACTCCAGAATATACAAAATCATAAGTATCTACTTTATCAGCCACTACTTTGGTGACTTGTGTTCCCAAATCTCCTGCAACTGTAGCTGTGCCAACCATCTTTAAACCAGAATACGCAGATCCGAGAAATCGAATGGTACAACTTCCTGCTACCGCGATATTGATTTCTTGATTCACTTTTAAATCAAGTCCATAACCTGTCCCGTGATACACATAGGCACCTGCCAATGTAAGCTTGCCATCTGTACTTTGTTGAGCCGAAATAATAGTACCATCCCTAAAATCGTAGGTGACAGCATTTGTTATTTGACCCTTTACTACCGATGCAAAGAGCACCAGAGTGATAAATAGTAAAATTCTTTTTTTTATAAAATAATATTTAAATAGTTGGTTAATAGCTGCAGGTTTTTCTTCTAAAATTTGGGGTTATTATCTCGATTTTCTCACGTATAAAGTAATTTTAATTTGTAAAAAAAGTTTTATTTATAATGTAATCGATTGCATTACGGTAGTTAATAATTCCAGTTTTAAAGAATTTAATTTAGTATTCAAAAGCGCCAAAATTAGGAGTAATATTGATATAGAGGAAGTTGACATTAACAACCTTGATATTAAGAAAAATAAATAGGAAGTTAAAACAATAATACTTTTTAGCTTCTTAGTTTTTTAAAGATTCTGTTTTAACAGAATTCAAATTTCCAAACTTTTTGTGTTAGTTAATTTATCAAGTTGTGACTAAGAAAGGGAATGCAAAACATTTGTTAATGCATTCCCTATATCTTGAATTAAATTTAGAATGATTTAGTAACCGTAATCGTTAACTAATTTTCCGTTACTAGATTCAATAAATACTTGCCATATTGGCCAAAACTGTTTAGTATCAGGATTCACACCCGCTTTGTATAGTGAATTTGCTTTGGTTACTGCAGTTGCACCTGTCCAAGCCCAACTAACAGGAGTGTAACCTGCTCCCGGATCGGTAGTTTCTCCACGATTTAGACCATAAATAATTAGCGATACATTGTCTGTATTGTATTTGAAATACAAAGTAGAAGGCACAGTTGCATATTCATCAGTTCGTGCTTGTAAACGAGTCATTTTGGCTTTAGCAATGTCTAAGTTGGTTTTCAATAAATTCCAACGGATTAGCGCTTGTTTACGTTCCATTTCACCTGTAAATTCAAACTTATGTTCTTCGACAATTGCATTAAACATTGCTGGTTTACTTGTCAAAGCGTTTACATAAGCATCCACTTTCTCTGCTTGAACAGCTGCAGGAAATGCTCTTTTACGAATTTCTTTTAAATAAGGCGCAGCTGTTGCAGGACCTTCTATTTCATTAGCTGTTTCGGCTGCCATTAATAGTATTTCAGCATAGCGCATGTACATTTTATTTATACCATCATCATTTGTAGAGGTAACCATTCGTTTCATCCATTCGTAACGATATTTTCCAAAATACCAAGTATCTAATTTATCTTTATTTATCACTTGTTTGGCAATTCCAGATACAGCGGCTCCATACAAATAAGGAACACAAGTTACATCTCTACGGCTATCAGACTGATCATAATCATAAAAAACGAAAGGTAATGGACCTGCTACTCCACCTCTGTTACTTCCATTGGAATGAAACTGATCGTTAGTGGTGTGTCGAACTGCAAAGGTGAAAAGCATTCTTCCACGACCATCTGCAAAAGGAAGTTCCCAAAGTGATTCGCCACCGGCATTTATATCTTCTTGATTGTATTTTTTCCATAAACCTTCAAACGAAGGTTCTAAACGAGCTGTACCACTCGTAATTACATCACGACATTCTGCAAGCGCCAACTTATACATTTTTTCAACAGAAAGTTCTGGGTCGGTACTTCTTCTAACTCCATCAGGATATTGTTGGTATCCACTGGCAGCCAAGGCTAAACGAGCACGAAGACCTTTCACAAATGCTTTGTTAATTCTTTCTACAGTAGCTGTAGCAGAGCTTCCTTTAGGCCAAGCTACCAAAGTTGCAGCTTCTCCTAAATCTTTTATAAGTTGTTTGTATATTTCATCGCGACTTGTTTTTGGCAAATATATAGTTGCTGTAGTAATTGGTTCAAAACGCATTGGTACATCGCCCCAAGACTTTATTAAATCGGCATAATATATAGCTCTTAAAGTTAATGCTTCGCCTAATAACTGTCCAAGTTCAGTTCCGGGAGTTGGATTACCAAATTTACGCAATCCACCAACACAAATATTGGCTCGTTCTATACCAGAATACATCATCGCCCAAGCATTATTGGATGTATTCATTTCGGTATTATTTGCTGTGGCACTGTAAGTACAAAGTTGTGATTTATTATCATCGGTTTGGGAAGCATTAAACCACTCTATGTCAGTATTTAAACCGTAATAAGGCAAAAAACGTCCTCTATAAGAATTAGTTTCTGCAAAAGGGATTTTTATCCCATCTACTGCGCCAGCAGCTAAAGCTGGAGTTGAGAATATAACAGACTCATCTAAGGATGATTTTGTAGGTGCCTCTAAATAATTATCTATAGAATCTTGACAAGAAGTAAGAAGTCCAGATAAAATTAATCCTGAAATTATTATTATTTTTTTCATATTAAAATAAGTTATTCAATTAAAAAGAAAGATTTAAACCAAATACAATTTGTCTGCTACGTGGATACGCTGAATAATCTACTCCAGGTGTATAAGGAGTGGCTCTTCTTGTAGAAACTTCAGGATCTGGACCTGAATAGTGGGTAGCGGTAAATACATTACTCATTGTTTGATAAAATCTTAGTTTAGTAATTCCTAATTTTGAAACCAAAGCATCTGGTGCTGTATACCCTATTGTAAAGGTATTAAGTCTAAAGAAAGAAGCATCTTCAACTGCCCAATCAGAAAAAACAAAGCGATCCATTTTAGGCGACCACATTGTAGTAGTAGCATTTAGCGCTGTTAATGCAGCAGGATCGGTTACTAATAAACCGGTAGTTGGATCTAGATTTGTCCATCTTTGTCCATCAGCCATTTCAGAAGTCAGGTTTCTATATTGCCCATTTGGCGAAGCTGCTGTAGTGGTAAATTCAATTTTATTTGCATTATAAGCATCGTTGCCATAACTCCAGTTAAAAGCTGCCATAAAATCAAATTGATGCACATTTGCATTGATAACAAAACCTCCTGTGTGTTTTGGATTTGCATTACCAATAACACTAATATCATTGGCATTGATAGTTCCCGGTACTTCTCCTGGTAAATCAACAATGTTTTTTAATTTCATTGAACCCGGTACAACTGGCCCAACAACATTGGAGTTATTTGCAACACCCGCTTTTAAAACATAAGCTCCTGCTACATAATTAAAATCAGATACTTCATATCTACCATCATTTTGGTAACCCAACATCAAACCAAGAGGTTGACCAACTCTAACAGCATAATCATTTCCTATCGATGTAGATGCCCAACCGCTAGAATATCCAAAGTCATTCATAATTCCAAGAGAATTAATTTTGTTTTCATTGAATCCAATATTGAAATTAAAACTCAAATCATAATCATCCTTTTCTATGGCAACTAAATTTAAACTTAGCTCAAGACCTTTGTTTTGATTTTCCCCCATATTTCTATATTGATAATCATAACCAGTTCCTGATACAGGAAAATTAATTAAAAGATCTTTAGTGATGTTGTTGTAAACATCTACAGTACCACTGATGCGATTATTAAAAAACCCAAAGTCAATTCCTAAATCTTGAGTTACTGTAGTTTCCCATTTCAAATCAGGATTTGGCATAGTCTTAGATGCCGCCCAGAAGCTGGTAACATTATTTATCCAAGCAGAAGCAGAGGATTGAAATGTTCGAATAGTTTGTCCAACTGGAATGTTATTGTTTCCTGCTTCACCATAACTCAATCTCATTTTAAGTAAATTCACCCAAGAAACATCCTTTAAAAAACTTTCTTCATTAATTTTCCAAGCAACTGCCGCCGATGGGAAATAGCCCCAACGATTGTCACCTAAAAACTTACTAGAACCATCCGCACGGTAAGTAGCAGTAAAAAGATAGCGGTTTTTATAATCATAGTTTACACGTCCAAAAAAGGAAAGCAATTTATCGTCAGGACTGTAATAGTTATCAACCGATTGAGGAATACCTTGAGTGGTAAGATTCATGGCGTCTTCAAAAGTGAAAGATTTAGGATACCCTTGAATAGTACTTGTTATTTTATTACTCTGATAATCTATCATCTCTTCTCCTAAAAGAAGTTTTAAACTATGATTTTCACCCATTAATTCTTTAAAATCATAATTAAGGGTATTGGCATTTCTAAAACGTTTATTTTTTTCATCACTCATGATCAGCGATGGCTTTCCTTGATTTGTTGCGGCAGGAACATTATTTACATAATATGTTGAACGACCATAGAAACGATAATCTAAATTATCATAAACATCTAATCCAAAGTCAGATTTAAATTGAAGGTTATTGATGATTTTCCAAGAAAAACTACCTAACATATTAAAATTGTTTCGAATCTGTTTGCGGTCATTATCTGCTATTGCAACAAACGGATTCACTAAATAACTTGATATTGCTTCGTCAGTATCATCGGTAGTTAAACCTGGTAAATCGATTGGCGAATATCCAACAACGTGCTTTAAACGTGAATCTGTTGATGAAACCTCCTTTTGTTCATTAGCACCTGAACCACCAATAACAGTATTGGAGTAACGCATCGTAAATGAAAGATCTACTTTATCACTAGCTTTATTTTTTAAATTTAATGACAAGTTATTTCTTCTAAAGTCTGAGCCAACCATAATAGCCGATTCATCATAAAGCGCATAATTAAAATTATAATTTATTTTATCAGATCCACCACGAATTCCCAAATCATGACTTTGAACTTCACCTGTGCGACCATAAATCTCTTTTTGCCAATCTGTTCCTTCTACACCAGCATAACTCTGCCAAGGTCCAAAGTATTTGTCATATTCTTTTGTTGATCCCTTTGGTGAACTTGATAACATAGCATATTCATAATTCCATTTTGCAAAATCTTCTGGGTCAAGAACGTCGAAATAATTTGCAATCGTTTTTGCACCATAAAACACATTATAATTTACAGACATCTTTCCATTTTTACTACCGCTTTTAGTTGTAATAATTATAACTCCATACGCTCCTCTAGAACCATAAATCGCTGTAGATGAAGCATCCTTCAATATGGTAATATTTTCTACATCCGAAGGTGAGATATCACTCATACTGTTTACAGGAAACCCATCAACTATTATTAATGGTGAACTGTCTTGTGACAATGAGCCTCCACCTCTAACTCTAATTTTTACTTCAGAATCCGGAGAACCCTCGGAAGAAGTCACTTGCACACCAGCAACACGACCTGTCAAAGTTTCGGCTACATTTGACATTGGCACTTTTTTCAAATCGGCACCAGAAACGGAAGCGACAGAACCCGTCAAATCGGACTTACGCGATGTTCCGTATCCAATAACTACAACTTCATCTAGTTTAGAAGCGGCATTTTTTAGGACTACATTTAGTGTTGTCTTTTGCCCAACACTTTGCGTTAACGTTTCAAATCCAATAAATGAAAAAACCAACTCACTTTTTGAACCAGTAACACGTAATGTATATTTCCCATCCATGTCAGAACTAGTAGAATTTTTTGTGCCTTTTTCAATAATATTAACACCAGGAATTGATAATCCTAATTCATCTTTTACCACACCACTGATGGTTGTAGTTTTATTTTGAGCTTTTATTTCAATAGTAGCAAATAAGCTCAGCAGAAGCATAATGACAAAACTTATTTTTTTGCCTTTTTTAAATACTGGTTTAACAATCATTTGATTATGTTTTATTGGTTATTATTTAATTTTAATTGGTTATTTAAGGAACTGGATTTAATTCATTTTCGTTTTTATTTGTTTCTTAATGATAAACTAATTCCCTTTTGTGTCTAAAACTGAGAAGAAAACTTGATTTTAACATTCAATTACTAATTTGAATACAGATTCATCAATACTTTTTTTTATTCATTATGATTTTTATAAAATGCCTAATTATAAATTTTTCAAACTGAATTTAAATCATTGTAATCGATTGCACAAACTTAAAAATTAATTTTGAGAAAAAAAAATTTAATTTCCAAAAAAAAACGGGATGTAAAAAAAAAGTGGATTATTTGAGTATTACGCAATAATAATGGTGAAAAAAAATAGTATTGCTAATCAATGTAAATTATAAAGTCTTAATAATAGGTATGACTAAGTAAAAAATGAAAAATACATTTCAAGAAAGAATTTACCAATTCAATTAAAGCTTAAGAAATAATAAAAGAAGGGAAAGTGAAACGGAAATAAATATCCTCTTAAAAAAGGATTTTCAAACGTTTAAATAAAATACAGCATTACAAATTCAAATTTCTTGATGATGATTTTCGAATGTGCAATTCTGGTTTTAAAATCACTTTTTTTTCTATTTTTAGATTTTCGGTATTATTAATTTGTTCCAAAAATACTTTGGCAGCCATTTTACCCATTTCTAAAGGAGACTGGTCTACAGAAGAAATAGAAAGTTCCATAAACTTAGTAAAAGGCTCATTGCCAAAACCAAAAACACAAAATTCCTCTGGAATCATAATGCCATTTTCCTTCAAGACTTGGATAGCGCCTAAAGCAGCAAAATCACTGGTAGAAAATAAAGCATCTGGCGGATTTTCTAAACTCAATAATTTTTCCATGGCTAGTCTTCCTGCATCAACATTACTTTTTATCTGGAATACATAATTTGAATCAAATACAATTCCGTTGTCTTCTAAAGCCTTTTTATATCCCTTAGTTCTATTTTGGAAAATTTCTAAAGATTGATCTCCTGTAAAATGAGCAATACGATTACAACCTTCATCTATGAGTTGCTTTGTGGCTAGATATCCTCCTTCAAAGTCATCGATAGTTACAGAGCTAACGCCATCAATCTGTTTTTTTCTGTCAAAAAATATCAAAGGCACATTTTTATCGACAACACGTTTCATAATGTCATTGTTTTCATTAATCACGTTAGAAATAGACATTAAAATTCCATCGACCTGAGCGTTTAAAAGTGTATTGATGTTGTCTGATTCAATTTTGGCGTCTTCGTGTGTTTGACATATAATAATATGATAGCCTACTGAATATAATTCCTCTTCAATACCACGAATAATAGAGGCGAAAAAATTACTGTCGATACGCGGAACAATTACTCCCACATTGTTGCTTTTCCCACTTCGAAGTGCCAAAGCCAACCTGTTTTGTTTGTAATTCATTTTGGCAGCCGTTTCCAAAACAAGTTTTCGAGTACTTTCACTAATTTTTGGATTATTATTTAGTGCTCTTGAAACTGAAGCAGCTGTAATATCAAGTTCTTTTGCAATGTCGTAAATTGTGGTCCTACGGGTCATATCAGGAAAATATAGTAAATTTTTTGGTAAATATATATTAAAAAAACTAGAAATACTAAATCTTAATGTTATCGATTACGCAAAATTTATTAATTTTATAATTTGTACCCAAATTCATTTCAAAATCTATTTTATCGCTTTTTTGGATTAAAATTATATTATATCCTTTTTTTAGGTATAATATTTGTTTATTTCAAACTTATTCGTATGTTTGCGTAATCGATTACATTTAATGATATTAAAAATTCAACTTAAAAAAATGATACATTCTAAAACATTTTCTTCCGCCAATAAAACCAATATAATTATTGGATTTGCAATTGCAATGACTTTACTTTTTTCAACAACTGCAAAATCTCAGGAAGGTCAGGATACAAAAGAAGTTTGGAATAAAATGGAATCCATAATCAAAAATGTAAAACCAGTTACATTTCGAAATAAAACCTATAATATTATTAAATATGGAGCAAAATCGAACGGTACTTTCAACAATACTGAAGCCATAAAAAAAGCAATTAAAATTTGCTCCAAAAATGGTGGTGGAATTGTCCTAATCCCAAAAGGAAAATTTTTATCTGGTGCCATTCACCTGGAAAATAATGTGAATTTGCATTTAGAAGAAGGAGCAGAAATTGCTTTTAGTACTAATCCAAAAGATTATCCATTGGTTCATACCACTTTTGAAGGAACTGAATGTATGAATTATTCCCCTTTAATATATGCGTATCAAAAAACAAATGTTGCCATTACCGGAAAAGGAACTATCAATGGTCAAGCCAATAATGATAATTGGTGGTCTTGGTGCGGAAAAGATATTTACGGTTGGAAAGAAGGAATGCCAAAACAACAAAAAGACATTGAAAATTTAATGAATATGGCTGAAAAAGGAATTGGAGTTCCAGAAAGAGTTTTTGGTGAAAATCATTACTTGAGACCCAATTTCGTTGAGTTTTTTGAATGTACAAACGTATTAGTTCAAGACATAAAAATTATTAATGCTCCTTTTTGGATTCTTCATCCAATGAAAGCTACAAATGTTACCATAGACGGTGTCGCTATAAATAGCCACGGCCCAAACAATGATGGTTGCGATCCTGAATATTCCAAAAATGTAATAATAAAGAATTGTTCTTTCAATACCGGAGATGATTGTATTGCAATAAAAGCTGGCCGAGATGCCGATGGAAGAAGAGTTGGTATTAAAAGTGAAAATATAATTGTTCAAAATTGTAAAATGTATGATGGCCACGGCGGAGTAACCATTGGTAGTGAAATGTCAGCAGGAGTTAGCAATGTTTATGTAGAAAATTGTATCATGAGTAGTCCAAACCTTGATGTTGCCATTCGATTGAAAACTAACTCTAAAAGAGGCGGATTAATCGAAAATTTTTATGTTAGAAACATTGAAATCGGAGAAGTAAAAGAAGCCGTTTTAAAAGTAGATATGTTTTATAGTGTTCATGGCAACCAAGAAGGAAAATTCATTCCCCGAATTGAAAACATCAGTCTTGAAAATGTTAAAGTAAAATATGGTGGAAAATTTAGCATATTGGCTACTGGTCACAAAGAATCTCCTATTAAAAATATTACCTTTAAAAATGTAATTATTGAAAAAGTAGACACTCCGTTTTCAATCGAAAATGTTGAAAATCTTAAATTAGTTAACACCTATATTAATGGTGAACTTGTTAAAACCACCAATTAAAGTTTCTAAAAATAGAATCCAGAAATTTTAAAGATGGGGGACAAAATGGATTTAATTAATTGTTTTAAATTAGCTGAAACAAGAGTTTACAATTATACAAACTCCTCTTTTTAAATTTTTGCAGAAGGTTTAATTCTTCAAACTTGACAATGAAAAAAATTGCAATACTTCTGTTTTTTTTCTCCAAATTTGTTTTTGCACAAGCTGACTATCCTATTGATACGACCTACACTGTAAAAAGCGTTTACAATAAGTTGAAAAAAGAATATCCTAATGTTAGCATTGTACAGCCCAAAAAATATGAAAACTTAAAAGAGCAAAAAGAAATAGTTTATCTAAAAATAAACAACCGAAAACTACATCTTGATGCGTATTACAATAAAACCAAGAAACAAAATCCCGCAATAGTTATCCTACACGGAGGTGGTTGGAAATCGGGAAACAAATCACAAATGGAAAGTTTTGCTATTGAAATGGCCTCAAAAGGATATTCTTGTTTCAATATTGAATTCCGTTTATCACCAGAAGCAACATACCCAGCAGGTATTTTTGATGTAAAAAAAGCGATTATCTATATTAAAAAAAATGCCCGCAAATTCAATATGGATACTACTAAAATTGCAATATTAGGCTGTTCATCAGGTGGACAAATGGCCGCTTTGATAGGAACTACAAATGGGAACAGAAACTTTGAAGACAACAATAAAAGTTCTAAAAATTCTTCAAACGTGCAAGCTATCATAAATATCGATGGTGTTTTAGCATTCAAACATCCTGAATCCATTGAAGGGAAAGTAGCTGGTTTATGGTTAGGAGGCAGTTATGAAGAAATTCCAACAGTTTGGCAACAAGCTTCTCCATTAAATCATACAGATAAAAACACACTTCCTACCCTATTTATAAATAGCAGTATTCCTCGATTTCACGCTGGAAGAGACGATATGATTGCGATTTTAAACAAAAACGGAATTTATAATGAAGTCCAAACAATTCAAAAATCCCCTCACTCCTTTTGGTTTTTAAACCCGTGGTTTGATGAAACAATTGTATATACAACACAATTTCTAGATAAAGTATTTAAATAATATAAAATGAAAACAATAAAAATTGCTACAGCACTTATCGTTTTGAGTTTAGCCTCTTGCCAAGCACAAAACAACACAGGCACAACACAAACTTCAAAAACCTATGCCGAAATATCTGTTAAAGAAGGAGGTAAATGGGAAGGTCGTAAATACATTGGTGGTACTTTTAAAAATGTTCAAAGCTTAAAATTGGCTCCCGAACATACCGATCATTCTTTTGATATTCGATACGAAGGACCAGGTTGGGAAAGCAATAAAGTAGGCTATCGTTTGTATCTCGACTGGAGAAATGCCATTGATATTTTCGGAAAAAAAACCGAAGCTATGGTTTTACCCAAAGTTGGATTAGATGGTTTCGATTCGTATCACGAAATGAGCGATTGGGGATCAGATATTCTAAAAGCTGGAAAAGGAATCGGAATTGGTTCTGTCGACCGCTACTTAAACAACGAAAGATTGCATTTTTATGCTGTAGATTCCACCATTGCCAAAGTCCAAAACAAAAGCAATGAATCAGGTGTGAAAATCAATTATTACGGATGGAAAACAGCTGATGATAAAATTGATTTTACCTCGGATTTAAGCATCAAACCAGATCAACGTTACACCAAACATACCTTTCAAGCTTCGAAAGAAATCAAAGGAATTTGCACCGGAATTGTAAAACAAAAAAATACTGAATTTCTAAAAAAAGAAAGTGCCAACAAAAAATGGGGATACATTGCCACTTACGGAAAACAATCCTTGGTTCCAGACAATTTAGGGATGGCGATTTTTTATGAAATCAATACAGTAGAATCTTTGGAGGATGCTGAATTTGATCATTTATTGGTTTTCAAACCAAGTACTAAATCAAATTCTTTTTATCTTTTAGGAGCTTGGGAACAAGAAATTGGAGGTATTAAATCTAAAGAAGAATTCATCAAATATTTAGATGAAAAATTAGCCGTTTTAAACAAAAAGAATAAACTTTAGTTAAAAATAAAATGTCTTATTGGTAATCAAATTTTAAAAAACAGTAAACATCCAAATTATGTTAAACATAAAAATAAGCCTTTTAAAAGCTACCACACTATTTATTTCACTAGCTTTTTTTAGTTGTAAATCCAAAGCGCAAGAACCCATAAAAACGGTTGAATCACAAAATATTGAAATTTCAAAAGACGCAAAATGGTCCGATAAAATGGCTTTAACGTTAATGAAACGTCATCCACAAGCGTATATGATTGACGATGCAAAAACTCCAAAATGGGATTATGTTCACGCCTTGGTACTTCACTCATTCGAAGAATTGTATAAAAAAAATCCAGATTCAAGGTATGCAGACTACATAAAAAACTATGTGGATATTTTAGTTCAAAACGATGGAACTATTAAAACCTATGAATTAGAAAAATACAATATAGACTTAGTTTTGCCCGGTCGTTTATTATTTAATTTATACCAAACAACAAAAGAAAATCGCTACCTGATAGCTATGCAAACGCTAAAAAAACAATTGGAAGGACAACCAAGAACTTCTACAGGAGGATTTTGGCACAAACAAATTTACACCAACCAAATGTGGCTCGACGGCCTGTATATGGGCGAACCATTTTACGCACAATACACTGTTACTTTTGAAAATGGAAAAAACTTGAACGACGTTGCCAAACAATTTGAAGAAATTCAATTGCACGCCACTGACCCAAAAACAGGATTGTTGTATCACGGTTGGGACGAAAAAAAATTAATGCCTTGGGCTAATAAAGATACGGGTGTTTCTCCAAACTTTTGGTCAAGATCCATTGGTTGGTATATGATGGCCTTGGTTGATGCCTTGGATTATTTCCCAAAAGACCATCCAAAACAAAAAGAATTAGTAGGTTATTTGAATAACGTTGCTGCTAGTTTAGCCAAATATCAAGATCAATCTGGTTTGTGGTATCAAGTAACCGATCAAGGCGGAAAAGAAGGGAATTATTTAGAATCCTCGGGATCTTCAATGTTTGCTTACGCCTTTGCCAAAGGTGCGAATAAAGGATATTTACCGTCAAAATATAAAAGAGTAGCCAACAAAGCATTCGATGGTTTGACCAAACAATTGATAAAAGTAGATGCCGATGGAACAATTACACTAACTCAAGCCTGCGCCGTTGCAGGACTTGGAGGCAAACCTTACAGAGATGGTTCCTACGAATATTATGTCAATGAAAGAAAAAAAGACAATGACCCAAAAGCAACAGGACCATTTATTCTGGCAGCCATAGAATTAAATAGATAAAATAGAAATGAATTCTTTTAAAATCATAGCTTTTTTTGTATTCCTAATTTCAATTCAAACGACAATAGGGCAGGAAAATCATTCCCAAGTTTGGGTAGCTGATAACGGTGATGGAACCTATAAAAACCCCATCTTGTATGCTGACTATTCCGACCCAGATGCTATTCGTGTTGGTGAGGATTATTATATGACGGCATCTTCGTTTAATTGTATTCCAGGTTTGCCCATTCTTCATTCCAAGGATTTGGTAAACTGGAAATTAATTGGTTATGCTTTATCCAAGCAAAAACCGTTGGAAGTATTCAACAAACCTCAACACGGAAATGGCGTTTGGGCACCTTGCATTCGATACCACAACAACGAATTTTATATTTATTATCCTGATCCAGATTATGGCATTTATGTTGTAAAAGCACAAAAAGCCGAAGGCCCTTGGTCAGAACCCATAATGGTCAAAGAAGGAAAAGGATTAATAGATCCAACGCCTCTTTGGGACGAAGATGGAAAAGTATATTTGGGCTACGCTTTTGCAGGAAGCCGAGCTGGAATCAAAAGCCTTTTGGCCGTTTGCTCAATGAATTCCGAAGGTTCGTCAGCCAATAATGATGACGTGATGATTATTGACGGTCACACCGATGAATCTACCATAGAAGGCCCAAAATTTTACAAACGAAACGGCTATTACTACATTTTTGCCCCAGCTGGTGGCGTGGCAACTGGTTGGCAAACTGTTTTGAGATCTAAAAATGTTTTTGGTCCTTATGAAAAAAGAAAGGTTATGGATCAAGGAAAATCTACTGTAAATGGACCTCATCAAGGAGCTTGGATTCAAACCCAAACCGGAGAAGATTGGTTTATTCATTTTCAAGACCAATTTGCTTACGGAAGGGTGGTGCATTTACAACCAATGAAATGGGAAAATAATTGGCCAATTATTGGAACTGATGAAGACAAAAATAGCATCGGAGAACCAGTTATGAATTATAAAAAACCAAATGTTGGCAAAAAATCATTCCCTATCGAAACACCGCCAGAAAGTGATGAATTCAATGTTCCAAAACTTGGTCTCCAATGGCAATGGCACGCAAATCCTCAAGTAACTTGGGGTTTTCCAACACCAATGGGATATTACAACTTGAATTGTATTCCTGTGCCAAAGGATTATATCAATCTGTTTGATGTGCCAAATTTACTTTTACAAAAATTTCCTTCAAACGAATTTACAGCTACAACAAAATTAACTTTCAATTCTCGATTTGATGGTGAATACACAGGATTGGTAATTATGGGATTGGATTATAGTTTTTTATGTCTGAAACAAGAAGGCGGAAAATTATATGTTTCTCAAAAGACAGCTTTCAAAGCAGATAAAAAAGGAGTAGAAACCGAAAGCAAACCTGTTGCAATCCAAAACAAAACAGTTTATTTACAAGTAAAAGTAAAAGCTGGAGGAATCTGTACTTTTTTCTATAGCGAAGACGGTCAAAAATTCAACCCAGTTGGAGAAAGTTTTACAGCAAAAGAAGGCAAATGGATTGGTGCAAAAGTAGGTCTTTTGGCATTGAGACAAGGCGTTATAAATGATGCTGGAAGTGCCGCAATTGATTGGTTTAGAATCACAAAACAACAATAAACCCAAAATGAAAAAATTAAAAACTATAATTGCATTCGCTTTACTATTTGTAGTAAACACAGGTGTTCAGGCTCAAGTTCACAATCAAAAATGGGCTTTAATCATAAAAGACAAAGAAAGCGCTTGGTTTGCATCCAATGAAGCGAAATTAGTTGCCGAAAATGTATTGTTATACCAACGCAATATTGGAGGTTGGCCAAAAAACATCCAAATGCAAACTCAATTAACCGAGGCCGAAAAGCAAAAATTAATTGCCCTAAAATCAAGCACGAAAGATGTGACTACGGATAATGGAGCAACCTATCAAGAGATGTTGTTTCTATCAAAAATGTATGCTCAAGTTCAGGATGAAAGATACCAAAAAGCATTTTTGGCCGGTTTAGATTATATTTTAGAAGCACAATATGAAAATGGTGGTTGGCCTCAATTTTATCCCCTAAAAAAAGGATATTATACACACATTACCTTTAATGATGATTCGATGGTCAACATATTGAATGTACTAAAACATTGCATCGACAAAACCGATTACTATTCTATAAAACCCTCAGAAGCTACTATAGAAAGAGCCAAAATCGCTTTCGACAAAGGAATCGACTGCATTTTGAAAACACAATACAACCAAAATGGCGTTCTCACTGCTTGGTGTGCACAACACGACGAAGTGACCTTGCTTCCGGCAAATGCACGCGCTTATGAATTGGCTTCTTTGAGCGGGAAAGAATCAGCTAAAATTGTCTTGCTTTTAATGTCAATCGAAAATCCTTCACCAGAAATAATTACGGCGGTAAATAGTGCGGTAGCTTGGTTCGAAAAAACCAAAATCACTGATTTGAGAGAAGAAAGAGTTGCGGTTCCAAACAGCAAAATTATGGAAAAGGTTATGGTCAAAGACCTGAATGCTACTCCACTTTGGGCGCGCTTTATGGAATTGGAAGACAACACTCCTTTTTTCTGTGACCGTGATGGAATCAAAAAATCGTCTATTGCAGAAATCGGACAAGAACGAAGAACAGGATACGCTTGGTACACCAACGAACCCAAAGAGGTATTAAAAAAATACCCAAGCTGGAAAAAAAAACTGAAGTTGTAACTGAAAAGGCAATTCCAAAGAAAAATACGGCTCCAAAAGACGAATTTAACATCGTTGTTGACAAAAACGGCAACGGTGATTTTACCACAATTCAAGAAGCTGTGAATGCAGCAAAAGCCTTTCCATCCGAAAGAATTACCATTTTTGTTAAGAACGGAGTTTACTATGAAAAAGTAAAAATCCACTCTTGGAATCCTTACATTTCTTTAATTGGCGAAAGCCGAGAAAAAACAATTATCACGTATGACGATTATTTCAACAAAATAAATATCGGCCGAAATAGTACATTTCATACCTACACTGTTTTGATAGAAGGCAATGATTTTATAGCCAAAAATCTAACCATTCAAAACACCTCAGGCGAAGTGGGGCAAGCAGTTGCATTGAATGTGAATGCAAATAGAGTAATCATTAGCAACTGTTCTCTGTTAGGAAATCAGGACACACTTTATACTTCGGGTGAAGGAACCAAGAACTATTTTAAAGATTGTTATATCGAAGGAACTACAGATTTTATCTTTGGAGATGCTACTGTTTTATTCGAAAATTGCACCATTCACAGCAAAAGCAATTCTTATATAACAGCCGCTTCAACACCTCAAAACACTGTATTTGGATATGTTTTCAAAAATTGTAAACTGACCGCCAGTGAAAAAGCAACCGAAGTGTATCTGGGAAGACCTTGGCGAATTTATGCCAAAACGGTTTTTATAAACTGCGAAATGGGCAACCATATAAAACCCGAAGGTTGGCACAATTGGTCAAAACCCGAAGCAGAAAAAACTGCTTTTTATGCAGAATATAATTGCAGTGGAGAAGGCTTTCAACCTGAAAAAAGAGTTTCGTGGTCATATCAACTAAAAAAATCACAGGCAAAAAAATATACCATTGAAAATGTTATGGGATTGAGCTTTTCCAATACAATAAAAGAATCGCTTTCGAAATAAATCAACGCTACGACTAAAATTATGAAATACAAGCTCCTCTTTTTCTTGCTGGTTTCCCTAAATTGTTTGGCCCAAAATAATAGTTTCCCATCCGATTCCGTTGATGCAATTGTCAAACGAATTCAATTGCCTACAATTCCTTCCTATAAAATTGTAGTAACAAAATTGGGCGCTAAAGGCGATTCGATTAGTAATGCCAAACCCGCTTTTGACAAAGCAATGGCACTTTGCAAAAAGAACAACGGAGGCACAATCATTGTTCCAAAAGGAATTTATACACTAAATGGCCCAATTCATTTTGTGAGTAATGTCAAATTACATTTGGAAGACGGTGCAAAAATTCGATTTGGGTCCAATCCAAAAGATTATCCGTTAGTTTTGACCAGTTGGGAAGGCACGATGCTTTATAATTATAGTCCAATGATTTATGGTATTGATGTTGAAAATATAGCCATTACCGGAAACGGAATTATTGATGGCGAAGCCAAAAATACTTGGATAAAATGGAAACCTCTTGAAAAGAAAGACCAACTTTTAACTAGAGAAATGAACCATAAAAATACTCCAATCAAGGAGCGGATTTTTGGCGAAGGCCATTATTTAAGACCGCAATTGATTCAATTTGTCAACTCCAAAAACATTCTCATCGAAAATGTCCAAATAGAAGATTCCCCATTTTGGTGTGTCCATTTGTTAAAAAGTAAAAGCATCACAATCCGTGGAATAAAATACAATGCACACAACAATAATAATGACGGCATTGACCCCGAATATTCCAGCGATATTTTAATCGAAAACGTTCTGTTCGATAATGCCGACGACAATGTGGCTATTAAAGCCGGAAGAGATGACGAAGGCAGAATTAATTCCAACACGCCATCAGAAAATATCGTGATTAGAAATTGCGAATTCAAAGGTTTGCACGCCATTGTCATTGGAAGCGAAATGTCGGCCGGAGTTCGAAATGTATATGTCGAAAACAGCAAATTCCGAGGTTATTTAAAGAGAGGGATTTTTATAAAAACCAATTCTGATCGTGGAGGTTACATCAAAGACATTTATTTCAAAAACTTGGCGTTCGGAAAAGTGGAAGACTGCATTTATATTACGGCCAATTATCACGGAGAAGGTGTCGGATTATTCCCTTCAAAAGTTTCCGATATTTCTTTTTCCAATATCAGTTGTATCGAAACTACAAACACGGGGATTGTAATCGAAGGATATCCAAACAAAAAAGTGGAAAATATCAAACTGGACAACATAAACATCCAATCTGCAAAAAACGGAATGACCATTACAAATACTGAAAATGTCACAACAACTGAAGTTGTAATTGGTGAAAAAGCAACGATTCCAACAGCTATAAAATAAATTCATTAAACTAAAGATTATGATACGGATTTCAATTTTACTACTATTAATTTCGCTAAACTGCTTGGCTCAAAAACCAACCATTTATGGCATTGGCGATTCTACAATGGCCAATAAAATAAAACCTGACGAAAACCCGGAACGCGGTTGGGGACAAATGTTACCACTCTTTTTCAATGATAATATAACCATCGATAATAGAGCCGTAAATGGCAGAAGCACCAGAAGTTTTATAGCTGAAAAGCGTTGGGATGCTATTTATAAAATACTAAAACCTGGCGATTACGTTTTCATACAATTTGGTCATAATGATGCCAAAGAAAAAGATTCATTGCGTTACACCAATCCGCACACTGCTTATCGCCATAATTTGATTCGTTTTGTAAAAGAATCTAGAGAAAAGGGTGCAACTCCTATAATCTTTTCGTCAATAGCTCGAAGAAATTTTAATGAAAATGGAGTCTTAATAAGTACTCACGGAGATTACACTTTGGAAGCCCGCTTAGTTGCACAAGAATACAACGTAACTTTCATTGATTTAGAATATTATACTGAATTATTGGAGCAATCGTATGGTCCCGAGAAATCAAAGCAATTGCACTTGCATTATAAAGCGGGTGAAATTCCTTATTACAAAGAAGATAAAGCCGATGACACTCATCTAAATATCAAAGGAGCCACTGAAATTGCAAAAATAGCTATTGAGGAGTTGGAAAAAACCAAAATCGATTTAGTCAAATATCTTAGGAAATAAATTCATTAGAATATCGTAAACAACAAATTAAAAGTATTACTTTTTTAAAATTACTTCCCTTTTTGAAAGCGAAACTTCTACTATTTATTTTTATATATCAAAAATAAATATATCTTTGTAATCGATTGCATTAATATAAAAATTCAACTATTTTACTAAATGTGATTAAAGTTTTGGATATACAATTCATTAAAATACCTTTCAAAATGAAAAAAATAATTTTATTCTTTACCATCTTATTTATTCAGTCTGCTTCAGGTCAAAATTATTATATGGCGAGCCCACAAGGCTTTGGAGCTGCCGCTACAGGAGGAGGGAATCCCACAGTTTCTAATACGGTAACAGTTTCAACCTATAACGCATTAAAAACAGCTCTAACATCAACCACCGTTGCTAATTCTGTAATTTTAGTATCTGGGACTATCGACTGTGACTATACCAGTGTTTTGTTGACCAACAAGACTATTATAGGATTGCCTGGAGCAAGACTAAGAAACAATAAAATAACGCTCACTTCTAATCCTCCATCCGCCAGTGATTCTTCAACATCGGCAGCAAATTCAGGAATTCTTTATATAAAAGCAGGTTCGAACAATGTAATTATTAGAAACCTTATTTTTGAAGGCCCTGGTGCTTTTGATTGTGATGGACGAGACAATCTTACTAACGAAGGTAGAAATATTTGGGTAGATCACTGCGAGTTTCAAGACGGAATGGATGGTAATTTTGACATTAAGGGACAGGCTGACAACACCACGGTTTCTTGGTGTAAATTCACCTATTTAAAACCAGCGATTGCTGGCGGTTCAGGGGGTTCTGCTGACCATCGTTTTTCAAATTTAGTAGGATCAGCAATTGATGATATGCCTTCTTCTGATGGTAGATTCAGTGTAACTTTTCAAAATTGTTATTGGGCAGAAGGTTGTAAAGCCCGAATGCCAAGAGCCAGAAACGCCGAATTACACGTGTTAAATTGTTATTACAAAACCAGCGTTTCAGGAGCTTCGGCTGTTGGATTGGGTGCCGGAAACAGTGGAACAACTTGTTATGTTGAGAATAGTAATTTTGAACAAATAACCTCCATTTCGAGTCCTGTTAACGAAGGTTCCGGAACCACTTCCGTAAAATTTGATGGTTGCACTAAAGGAATAATCCCAACAGCAGTAACCGGTCTGGACAAACTGACCGCTACAAAACCAACATACAGTTACTCAGTTCTTCCTGTTTCAGATGTAGTAACTTTTATTCCAAATGCAACTTGTGGAGCTGGAGCAACATTAAGCGTTACAGCACAAGGAGTGATTTCGACAGCCTGTCCTAATTTAGGTGTTGAAGATCACAAATTGAAGTTAGGTGAATTTTATCCAACAGAAGTTGACACAATAGTAAACATTAATTTATCTGATACTGTTTCAGGCGATTCAGTTATAAATATATATTCTATTTCTGGCGAAAAAATAGTGTCTTATTCAAAAAATGTAACTTCCTCTGAAAAATTATCACTGGATGTTTCCAACTTATCTAAAGGTTTGTATTTGTGCAATTTAACAATTGGAGGAATTGCAACTACTTGGAAATTTATTAAGAAATAAAATTATTTTCGGAAGCAATCCGAATGCTAAATTTTAGGCATCTCAATACTAAAAAAGCCACTTTTCAGTGGCTTTATGTATTTTAAAATAAAGTGATTTGTCCGTCGTCGTCTAGCTGAATGTCACCTTCTTCAATCTCAGTATTACCTATTACTTCTAATTCTTCGGGAACCACTTCTTCCGGTTCTTCGTAAGGCAAAGGTTCGAGAAGATTAACTTGCTTTAACTTATCCGTAGTCAATTGATTTCCGAGTGCTTTAAATCCTTTCACGGCAATAAAATTCTCGATGTCTACCAATTGATTTTCTTTTTGAACGCCTTTCACTTTCGTGAAAACCAATTCGGCCATCGGGCGA
>Ga0138256_10001231_pt1 | contig 27604 bp, 27 predicted proteins | sample KNB2016incub_MG_FD_105486 | JGI IMG/M metagenome (GOLD analysis project Ga0138256, IMG submission 105486) | Active sludge microbial communities from wastewater in Klosterneuburg, Austria - KNB2014incub_MG | ecosystem: Engineered > WWTP > Activated sludge > Unclassified | place: Austria...
AAAAAGTATTTTCATAAACCTGATGTTTTATTTTTTCAATTGGATCATTAATATTTATCAAAACAACTTCTTGCCTGTTGGTCATAATATCATAAGCGCGCCTGTCACCAAATCTAAAAATTCGTTTTAGTAATTCTGATTCATTGTGTTCAAGCGTTCCAAACTGTGTGCCTTTTTCTATAAGTATTTTTAATTCTTCTTCTGTAACAGGAGTTTCATCTTTGGCCTTAATCATTAAAACTTTTAAAAATACTTTTGTGGATATGCTTAAGAAGTAAACGATTGGTGTTGTTAACCACGAAAGAAATTTCATAAACGGCGCAAGTGTTATTGTAATTCCTTCAGGATTATTAAATGCAATTGTCTTTGGAACAAGTTCGCCAATAATTAAAGAAAAGTAAGTAATGATGGTAACAACAATTGCAATTGCGGCTTGATGTGCATAAGGTGCAACCCAGTTAATTTTTTCTAATGTTGGCGCTAAATCATCTGCTAAAGTTAAACCTCCAAAAGCACCAGCAATAATTCCAACTAATGTAATTCCTATTTGCACTGTAGAAAGAAATCTTTCAGGTTCTTCCAAGAGTTTTAAAGCAGTTTTTGCCCCGGAATTTCCTTTTTTTGCTTTCTCCTCAAGCCTTGCACGTTTAGATGAAACAAGAGCAATTTCACTCATTGCAAACAAGCCGTTAAGAATTAACAGAAAAAGTATTATAAAATATTCCATTTGGTAATAGTTAGTTTTTTGATCGGATAATTTAACAAAAAGGAGAGAGAATAGGGAATTAAGAGTTTAGAATTAAGAACGTAGAATTAAGAATTATTTCTACACTCTTAACTCTTAATTTCAAGGCTGCCACGCCTTCGTGGCAATTACATTAATCGTAGTAAAAAATTGGGCTTATTCCAAATATCTGAGATTAAGGGTAGCCGCAACTTTCAAGTTGCGGTTTTATACTGGGCTATCACGAACCACTTCGCGGCAAAATATATTAAAAGTAAAACGTTCTTCAATTTGTGAAACTTTGTGTCTTTGAGTTTTAGTGGCAAAAATGTTTTTTTCTTCCGCCACAAACTCACTAAACTACTAATAAAAATGCACTAACATTAAAACAATCAACCAACAATAAAACAATTGAACAATGTCACTATCAAAAAAATCATCAATTGTAAATTGTACATTATAAATTGTACATTGTTGTCACATTTCCTTCTCAGCGTATAACATTTTATCTTCCTGAAAAATAGCACTAAGCTTATGTTCATTGCTGATAAAAACCAAACCTTTATCATCGTGTGGTTCACCAACTCTTGTATGAACTGATTTTAAACCGCCGAGATATTTTCTGGCATCGCATAAGTAAACAATATCACCAACTTCGGCAGCCATTTCTTTCATATCTTCTTTAGAAAGATTTATTACATCATTTTCATCATCACGTAAACGCCATTTAACAAAAACTTTTTTACCATCTCTTTCGTTTACTTTACTTCCTTTAAATAATTCTTTTGCACGTTTGATAGACCAAACAGTTAATCCTTCAAGATGTGCGTTTGGATCAAACTTAATAAAGTAAACTGCTGAGATCGAAACTAGAATTGCTAAAACTAAAACAGCAAAAAGTAATAAAACCATCGAACCAAGATTAAACCAGATTACTCCAAGTAAAATTACAATTACTGCATTTGCACCAAACATAATTTTTCTGTGGTTCTCATTTGTTTTGATCAAGTTTGATACTTTAATAATTACTGGCTGCAAATAAGTTACAAGCACACCAATTCCTAAACATACAACTGTATTATATAATGCACTTATATATGTGTATGGATGAACAGGATCAAATGGTGTTCCGTGGGCAAATGGTGCAATTAAAATATCAGGATATCTTGCACCAAGAATCATTAAAGATGAACCGCCGATAAATGTTGCAAGTACACCGGCAGGAGTAAATTTCCTCCAGAAAACTCCAAGAAATATTGCAGTAACAAGTGGCGGAGTTAAAGTTGAATGAAAATATCCGTGTGCCTGGTAAACTGTTGGATATTGATTAAACGGAAGTGTTGCGAGAACACCAACACCTGTAAAAAAGATAGAAGCCCATCTTGCTGCTCCAAGATCTTTTTTAGATTCTTCAGCCTCAGTTCCGATTTTGCTTTTAATTAATTTTTTTAATGGTTGATGTACATCATTAATATAAACTGCGGCAATAGCATTGATTAATGAATCCACAGTTGATAGCAAAGTTGCAGTTAAAGCAGCAAGTACAAATCCAAAAACACCTTTACTAGCTATAATATGAGTTACCGCAATAAATACTTCATCAGGATTTACATTTGGATTAAGCGGTGATGGATCCATCTCTAAAAGTGCTTTACCAATCCAGCCTGCACTGCCAACAATTAATGCCGAAATTGGAAGCATAAATAAAACATTAAATGCTGCGGCCTTTCTTCCTTCATCAACACTTTTTGCTGACATAAATCTCATCAGCAAACCCATATTCATAAATAAAAATCCAACCGAACCGGCAACACCATCTTGCCAGAAAATTCCGACAAAATTAAAATCCGCCGGCTTGTTAAAATCCGCCAATGGCAGCCTCCAATCTACAGGAAGTAAGTGCCAGAAGGTATCAAATCCGCCAACGTAACTTACACCCATAAAAAAGATTAGCACGCCGGTGATTAGTAAAATTCCTCCTTGCAAAAGATCTGTAAAGATAACCGCAGTTTGTCCACCAAAGGTTGTGTAAACTCCGGTTATAAAGGCTATAACAATTATTACTCCCATTAGCGTAACAGGAATTGTTAATCCTAAAATTGTAAATGCTTCCGGTAAAAGTGGAGTGAAAACTTTTCCAAGTGTAAGTAATCCAATTCCTAAATATCCAATCATATAAAGTAATTGAAAAACTGTTGCAATAAGTCTTACCGTTGGGCTGAATCGTCTTTCAAAATATTCTGGAATAGATTTTATTTTTGTGTAAACAACAATCGGCAGCCATCCAAATAAAAAGAATGGCATAAAAAACCAATCATTCATATAAGTCATTGTAGATGCAACACCGTATTCAAAACCTTTTGCTGAATATTTAACAAAGCTGTGGCTTCCAACACCTGTTGCAACAATGGAAACAGTTATAAGCCACCAGGCAAAACGTCTTCCACCAAAGAAAAAATCATTTGTGCTTCGGTTATACTTTGCAAAGTAACTCCCAAAAAGCATAATGCCTATAAAGTAAGCAAACATTACTACCCAATCGGTAGCGGTTCCAAGTCCGTGTAGTGATTCCATATTTTATTTTACCAATAGATAGCAGCGATTATCAAAATTGTGTGAATTAACATGAAGTAGAAAAATCCAAAAACTAAAACTCTTCTCCATTTGCGATGAGATTTTCGTTCTATAGATAGGGCTTTTGATCTTTGTATAATAATCAGCCCGGCAAGAAAAAAGAAGCCGCCAAATCCATATAAGTACAGAAAAGGAAGCCAGGAATGACTGAATGAAGGCATAGCATAATCCTAAAAAATTTAGGTGTTAATATAACCTGTTATACAAAAAACTTCCTAATTATTGATTAGATATTGTAATAAAAATGTTGACTGGATTGTTGAAAAAATTACCGAATAATTAAGATTTAACATTAATTTAACATTGGATTTTATATCATCAAGCATCTTTACAATATATTTCTTAAACAAAAATTAAACAATTGTGATAATTATTAATGAAAAGGAAGAAAATGAAAAGAGAGATAGTTTTCAATCTGATTATAACTGCACTTGTTGCACTACCGTTGTTGTTTGTTGGATGTAAGAAAAAAACAGAAGATGTTGAAAAGACTGTTATTACAGTTAAAGGTTCGGATACAATGGTTAATCTTGCTCAGAAATGGGCTGAAGAATATATGAAACTTCACCCGGAAGTTTCAATACAAGTTACTGGTGGCGGATCAGGAACTGGAGTTGCTGCTTTACTAAATAAAACTACGGAAATTGCTAACTCATCACGTGATTTAAAATCATCTGAATTAGAAGAAGCAAAAACAAAAGGCATAACACCGGTTGTTCATCAGGTTGCTTTAGATGGAATTGCAGTAATTGTTCATCCAAAAAGTAAAGTTGATAACCTAACAATAAAACAAGTAAGCGATATTTTTTCTGGCAAAATAACTAACTGGAAACAAGTTGGCGGTGTAGATATGCCTATTACACTTTACGGAAGAGAAAACAGCAGCGGTACTTATGAGTTCTTTAAAGAACATGTGCTTGGTAAAGTAGATGGAAAACAAGTTGATTATTCAACAGCAACTCAGGTTTTACAGGGAACAGCGGCTCTTGGTGAAGCTGTTGCACATGATGTTAAAGGAATTGGTTATGGCGGTGTTGGCTATTTTGCTGAAAGAAATGATGTAAAGATACTCCATATCAAAAAAGATAATGATTTACCTGCAATTTCACCATCAGAAAATAATAAAGTAAATTATGATGTTATTTGGAGTGGTGACTATTCAATTTCTCGTTACTTATTTTGCTTTACAAATGGTGAAGCCTCTGGTAAAGTAAAAGAATTTATGGATTTTATTACTTCACCTGAAGGACAGGAAGTAGTAAAAACAATGGAGTACATTCCATTACCTCCAAAAAAATAGGTTTATGGTCCTGCTGAATCTTGTCTATCGGCAGACTGGTTTATTTCTCAAAAGGAGTCTTTGGACAGTTTCTTTAGAGCAATAGTTTTGGATATTTTTTAGAAGATAGAAAGCTTCTTTGGAGAGAGAGAAGCTTTCGTTAATTTGTATAGTCGAACAAAGGAGAGAGAAAAATGGTAAAAAAATTTTGGTTAGTGGGCATAGTTATGTGCATTTCAACAATCAGTTTTGCACAGGAAACAGATTGGGGAAAATTCTCAGGTCAGGTTTTTGCAGATTATTTTTACAACATTGCTCGAGATACTTCATTTTCTGACTTTAGTAATGTTGCAGCGGAAGGCCAACAGGATTTACAAGGATTTATTCTAAGACGTGCAGCATTAAATTATGATAAAGATATTTCAGAAAAATTTTCTGCAAGATTCAGATTAGAAGCTGATTCTAAATCAAATACTTCAAATAGTAGAATTGGTGTTTTTGTTAAAGATGCTTATTTGAAATGGAAAAATGTTTTTGATGGAAGTGATTTGATTTTAGGCATTCAACCAACTTCGTCTTTTGAGGTTTCTGAAAAATATTGGGGATACAGATCATTAGAAAAAACTGTTCAGGATTTAAGAGGATTTGTTGCTTCACGTGATTTTGGTATTGCACTGCGTGGTAAATTAATAGAAAGTGGAAGTATTAATTATTCAGTAATGTTCGGAAATAATAGCGCAAACAGTCCTGAATCAGATAAATACAAAAGATATTATGTTGCTTTTGATTTTAAGCCGATTGATAATTTTACAATTGCGGTAACTGGAGATCTAAAAACTAAACAGTCGATCGAAGATCCAAATAATGAAGATGAAACATTAGCCAACAATTCAATTCTTGGTTCATTATTTTTAGGTTATGGCGAAAAGAATAAATATAGTTTTGGTGTTGAAACTGCAATGCAAATAAACCAAAATGATTATTTTTCAAGTGGAGAATTAAAAAATAAAAATGGTTTAGCAATTTCTGCATTCGGATCATATTGGTTTACGGAAACAATTGCGGGCTTATTAAGATATGATTATTTCGATCCTAATTTGGATGAATATTCTAAAGGCAATTCCAGAAATTATTTTATTGCAGGTATGGATATAAAAGCTGATAAAAGCATATCCATTATCCCAAATGTTCTATTTGAATCCTATGAAGAACTAAATAACGGAACATCTTTCGATGCTTCTATTACAGGAAGATTAACTTTAGCTTTTAATTTTTAATTTTATATTGAGGCTGTCTTATAAGTGGTACTTTGTATGTCATTCCCGTGAAAACGGGAATCTAAAACCATTATTAAATGGATTCCCACTTTCGTGGGAATGACGATTCCATCTATTAACTTTTGAGACAACCTCTAATTTTATAAAACTATTTCTTGGCTTTAGCCAAACAATATTTCTCAAATAACTATTTCAAATGAGCGAACAAGAACAAGAGTTTTATTCTAAATCAACAGATTCAAAGTACGGTAAAAAAATTCATCAGTTTACCCGTACTAAAGAAGCTTTGATTAAATTATTTTTTACACTTAACGGTGTAGCTGCTCTTATTTTTATAATCCTGATATTTATCTTTTTGTTTAAAGAAGGATTTAGAGCATTAGAACATATTGGCTTGTTAGATTTTCTTTACTCATCAAGAACTGCCGCAGATGGTACTGTAAATACTATTTATGAATGGTATCCAACTTCTGATGAACCAAGATTTTCATTAATTCCATTAATACTTGGAACATTAATGACAGCAATTCCTGCTACAATATTATCAACAATATTTGGTGTAGCCGCTGGCATTTATCTTTCTGAGGTTGCAAATCCAAAATGGAAAGAATTTTTAAAACCATTAATTGAATTATTCGCAGGAATTCCAACAGTTGTAATTGGATTTATTATGCTTGTAATTGGTGCATCATTCTTTAATGATCTTCTTCATCCGGATAACAGGCTTAATGCTTTTGTTGCTTCAATTGGATTATCATTTGTCATCATTCCGGTTATCGCTTCTTTAACTGAAGATGCACTTCATTCAATTCCAAATGATTTGCGAATGGCTTCTTACGGATTGGGCGCAACCAAATGGCAGACAATAAGTAAAGTAATTTTACCCGCAGCATTTAGCGGAGTTAGCGCTAGTATAATTTTAGGATTTGGCCGTGCTATTGGCGAAACAATGATTGTTCTTATGGCTGCTGGAAATGCTTCTAATATTACATCAAACATCTTCCTAAGTGTAAGAACGATGACAGCAACAATAGCTGCGGAAATGGGTGAAGTCTCACAAGGTTCAGATCATTACTATTCATTATTTTTTATTGGAATAGTTCTGTTTACAATAACATTTTTTCTAAACCTTATTGCTGAAATGATTATCAGCAAGATGAGAAAGAAAAATACTTTTTGATGGATTACAAATGTTAGCACTTCATAAAAAGAAAAGAGATTTTGTAGGATCTATATCCATCTGGATAGTGAGAATAATGTTTTTCTCACTTGTGCTTGCATTATTACTTTTGCTTGGTAAAATTGTTGCACAGGGAATTGGAACAATTTCTTTTGAATTTGTTTTCGATGATCCAAAGAACAATATGACTGAAGGCGGCATCTGGCCGGCAATCTTTGGAACAATTGCAGTTACATTTATTATGATTTTACTTGCTGTTCCGCTTGGAGTTTGTTCAGCGATTTATCTAAACGAATATGCAAAAGATTCTTTCTTTACTCGAATTATCCGAACTTCAATAAATAATCTGGCAGGCGTTCCATCTATAGTTTTTGGTTTATTTGGATTAGGATTTTTTATTCTGTTTATCGGCAGGGGAATGGATGAAGTTTTAGAAACTGGATTATTATTTGGCCAGCCAGCTTTAATTTGGGCTTCGGCTACGCTTGCTGTATTAGTTTTACCAATTGTAATAGTTTCTACACTTGAAGCATTAAACTCGGTTCCAAAATCCCATCGGGATGCTTCTTATGGATTAGGAGCAACAAAGTGGCAGACGATTAAAAATGTTGTTTTACCGCAAGCTCGTCCCGGTATTTTAACAGGAACAATTTTAGCAATTAGTCGTGGAGCAGGAGAGACAGCACCAATTTTATTCTTAGGTGCAGCATTCTTTCTTCCAAATCTTCCTGTTACAGATTTATGTATTGGTGATTACTGCATACCAATGATAAATCCTGCAAAACAGTTTATGTATTTAGCTTATCACATTTTTATTTTAGCAACACAATCATCAAATCCAACTAAAACTTTGCCGATTCAGTACGGATCAACATTAGTTTTAATTGTATTAACTTTTTTATTGAACATAACTGCAATTATTTTTAGATATAGATTTAGAAAATCTTTAGGAAGATTATAAACCCAGGTTGCAAACAAACTTATGAAAGAAATTAAAATCGTAACAAAAAACTTGAATCTCTATTATGGTGAGAAACAAGCTTTAAAAAATATAACTCTTAACATTCCGGATAAAAGAGTAACAGCGTTTATCGGTCCATCTGGTTGTGGTAAATCAACATTCTTAAGAGTTTTAAATCGAATGAATGATTTGATTGACAATGTTAAAATTGATGGTGAAGTTTCTGTTGATGGCGTAAATATTTATGATAAAAATATTGATGTAGTTAATCTTAGAAAAAATATTGGAATGGTATTTCAGAAATCTAATCTTTTTCCTAAAACCATTTATGAAAATATTGTTTACGGTCCTAAGATCAATGGAATAAATGATAAGAAAACACTGAATGAAATCGTTGAAAAAACTTGTGTTCAATCAGCAATTTGGGATGAAGTAAAAGATAGATTAAATGAAAATGCTTTAAGCTTATCGGGCGGACAGCAGCAAAGATTATGTATTGCTCGTGCATTAGCAGTTGAACCGGAAATAATTTTAATGGATGAACCTGCAAGTGCGCTTGATCCGATTTCAACTGCAAAGATTGAAGAACTAATTCACGATTTAAAACAACGATACACAATTGTAATCGTTACACACAATATGCAGCAAGCTGCACGTGTTAGTGATATGACAGCATTCTTTTATCTTGGCGAATTAGTTGAGTTTGATAGAACAACAAAAATCTTTACTAATCCATCTAAGAAACAAACTGAGGATTACGTTACCGGAAGATTTGGTTGATCTGGGAATGTATTGCGATCCCGATTTATCGGGAGAAGCAATCTTAAATAAGAATTTGTAGTATTGTTGTGTGGTACTTAGTGATTTTGTGTTCCTGCCTACCGCAGGCAGGTTCGTGGCAAAATTCTTTAAAAAATAATTGCCAGCAAATCACTAAAGCGCAAAAAAGTTTTACACAAACATCTTTGAGAACAAGGAGAACTTATGGAAAGATTATTAGACGAACATCTTGAAAAACTTAAAACACGTGTTTTAAAAATGTGCAGCCTTGTTGATGAACAGGTTCAGTTTGCTATTAAAGCGATTGAGGAAGATAATGTTGAATTGGCACAAACTGTAATTGATCGTGATAAAAAAGTTAATAAGTACGATGTAAAAATTGATAAAATTTGCCAGAAGATATTTGCATTAGCTCAGCCTGTTGCAATGGATTTAAGATATATAATGTCTTCGCTAACAATAAATAGTAATCTTGAACGTATTGGAGATATTGCGGTTAACATTGCAGAGAATATTGTGTTGATTCAGAAAAAACCAGAATTTTTTCACAATACAAAGCTTGAAGAAATGTTTAACCTTACAAAACGTATGTTAAAAAATTCTATTGATGCATTTATTGGTGGCAATCCTGAACTTGCAAAGGAAGTTATTTTAACTGATGATATAGTGGATAAATTGAACGCTGATAATCATCAGATACTAAAATCTATTATGAAACAAAATCCTGATAATATTGAAGGTGCAGTTGCTTTACTTGTTATCTCACGTGAGCTTGAAAGATTAGCAGATCACTCAACAAATATTGCCGAGGATGTTTTCTTTATTGTTGAAGCACAGATGATTAAACATAAATATGAAAAGTTTATTTTTGGCGAAGAAGAAAATGATAATGAAGAAGAAAAAACTGGTCAGAATCCTAGTCAAGAATAGTTACTAAAGATTCGATAAACAATTCTTTAGTCTCATCTGCTTTAGAAGTTTTTATTAGAGTGTTAAGTTTGTTCGCAAAAAACATTCCCCAACTGTTTAGCACAATAAAGTTTGGGAAAACTAAACTTACTTTTTTAATTTTTTGAGAATAATATTTTGTTAAAAAGTGTTTTAGTAATTCTGCTTCTTTGTTTAACATCCAGTTAATTATATCCAATTCCTGCTCAAAAGATTTCTCATTAAAAAAAGTTAGTAACGATTCATGTATTAACTTGTTATTTTCTGATACAACTTCTTTTTGTGCAAAATACTCTGTTAGTTTTTGGGTAAGTGTTAATTCATCATTCTCAAGCACTACTTTAATCTGCTCAATAAAATTCTCACATTCCCATTTAAGCGTTGCAAAATACAAATCATCTTTAGAAGTAAAGTAATGATAGATTGTAGCTTTACCGATTCGTATATCACGTGCAACTTCATCAAGTGTAGTCTTAGCTAAACCGTGCCTTGCAAATCGCTTTGCAGCAGCTTTTATAATTTGTTGTTTTCTTTCGTTTGCCATATCTGTATAAATTCCAAACACAAAATAAGAATTAGAATTAAGTATTGAAATAATATTTATAATAATATCATTTTAATGGTAGAAAGAATTGGTTATTTTTAGTTAAGTAATGATTTGAAAAATGTCTCTTTTATTTAAATTCTGATAATTTGATTCTGACTTTTAATGGTACTAAATTAAGACCTGAATTTAGATATAAATAAGGATAAATAATGAAAAATATTTCTGTAACAAATGATATTATTCCTGTTGGGCAATTCAAATCTGGGCTTGCAAAATACCTTAAAGATATTCAGGTAAGAAAACATTCGTTGGTAATTACTCAAAATGGAAAACCTGCTGGTGTTTTAGTTTCACCAACAGAATATGATTCTTTGAATGAAACTAAAATGTTTATTGAATCTATATCCCGTGGATTAGCTGATTCCGAAAGTGGTGAAGTGTTTACAACTGCACAATTAAAGAATGAATTGAAGAAGTACCGGGCCAGTAAATCTTTATGAAAATAAACTGGACAAAAGAAGCAATGATTAATCTTCAGCAAATAGAAGATTATATTTCTTCGGATAATCCTAATGCAGCAATTCGCTTAATTGATAAATTGATATCGTTAGCAAATGATCTATCTAATTTTCCCCAAAAGGGAAGAATCGTTCCAGAATTATCTATTGATCGAATAAGAGAAATTATATACAAGAATTATAGATTAGTTTATGTAATAAAAAAAAGTTCTATAACAATTCTAACTGTTTTTGAAAGCCATAAATTGCTTTCAAAAGATGATGTCGAAAAAGTTTAAGCAAAATTAAAAAACGATAAAAATTATGTCTGTAAAAATAAATCAAATTGTAATTGGTGATAACAAACCATTTGTGCTGATTGCTGGTCCTTGCGTTGTTGAAAATGAAAAAATGATATTTGAAACTGCAAATGCAATTAAGCAAATTACTTCTGAACTTGATATTCCGTTTATCTTTAAATCGAGTTTTAAAAAAGCAAATCGCACAAACTTAAAATCTTTTACTGGACTTGGTGATGATGAAGCAATTGCAATTCTTAAAAAAGTTAGAAATGATTTGAAGTTAGCAGTTGTAACAGATATTCATACTGAAGATGATATAAAAAAAGTTATTGATGCTGTTGATATATTGCAGATACCTGCATTTCTTTCTCGCCAGACTGATTTGCTAATTGCTGCTGGTGAATCTGGTAAAGTAGTGAATATAAAAAAAGGACAGTTTCTTGCGCCTGAAGATATGAAACACGCTGCTGATAAAGTTGCTTCAACAGGAAACAAAAATATTATGTTAACAGAACGTGGTACAACATTTGGCTATCATAATCTTGTTGTTGATATGCGATCACTTGTGATAATGAAAGAGCTTGGTTATCCTGTTGTTATGGATGCAACTCACGCAGTGCAATTACCAAGTAAAGATTTAACAAGCGGCGGACAACCCAAATTTATAAAACCACTTGCACGTGCGGCTATGGCTGTTGGAATTGATGCTTTGTTTTTAGAAGTTCATCCTGATCCAAAGAATGCTTTAAGTGATGCAGCAAGCCAGCTTACATTGAATGAATTAAAAGAATTGTTAGTTGAACTTAAAAAGATAGATCAGGTAATTAAAAATTATAATTGATCTTAAAGGAAAATCTTGAACGAAATAATAAATAACGGAAAAGAAGTTATTAGAATTGAAGCAGCAGCAATTGCTGATCTTCAAAATAGTATAAACGAAAAATTTGTTGAAGCAGTTGAAACGATATATGCTTCAAAAGGAAGAGTTGTGTTAACAGGAATGGGCAAATCAGGTTTGATTGCTCGCAAAATTGTTGCTACACTTAATTCAACCGGAACTGCCGCAATTTATCTTCATCCAACTGATGCTTTACACGGCGATCTTGGCATGGTAAGAAGTGAAGATGTTGTGATATTAATTTCTAAAAGTGGTAACACTGAAGAAATCTCTAACCTACTTCCAATGTTAAAAAGAATGAGTGTTAAACTTATTGCGATGTGCGGTAATGTAGATTCTAAACTTGCTCAGGAGAGTAACATCTTCTTAAACATTGCAGTTAAAGAAGAAGCTTGCCCTTATGATTTAGCACCAACAGCATCAACTACTGCAACACTTGTCTTAGGTGACGCACTTGCTGTTTCACTTTTAAAGAAAAGAAATTTTACTGCAAAAGATTTTGCATTCCTTCATCCAGGCGGAAGTCTTGGAAAACGTTTATCATTAAAGATTAAAGAAGTGATGATAACCGGTGATCGAATTCCACGAGTAACAAAGGAAACTTCAATCAAAGATGTTATTATAGAAATAACAAGTAAACGTTTAGGTACAACTTGCGTACTTGAAAGTGATGGAACACTTGCGGGAATAATAACCGATGGCGATTTAAGACGTTTACTTGAAAAGACTTTAAACATTAGCGGTTTGTTTGCTAAAGATGTTATGACAGGTAAACCAAAAGTTATGAAAGAAGAATTTCTTGCTTCGTTTGCTCTTCAGCAAATGGAGAATTTTAAGATTACAAGTTTGGTAATTGTTGATGATCAAAATCGTCCGGTTGGAATTGTTCATCTACATGACCTAATAAATCTTGGATTGCAAAGTAGATGAAATATTTTCTTCTGATTATTTCTGTTTTTGTTTTGTTTCAATTTTGCTCCACTAAACGTGTTAAACCTTCTGTTGATCAAAACCTTAAAATTGAAGAATTGCCTTCACAAGAAAGCTGGAATTCTGTTATCACATTTACAGATTCAGGGAAAACTAAAGCAATACTTTGGGCAGGACATTTAAGAAAGTATAATGAAAAAAGAGAAACTCTCCTTGACCAAAATATAAAAGTAGATTTTTATGATCAGCAAGAGATCCATACTACAACTTTAACTTCTAAAAATGGTCGTGTGGATGAATCAACAAATAATCTTTTTGCAAAAGACAGCGTTGTTGTAAAAAGTGATAGTGTTACAATCAAGACAGATGAAATGATGTGGCGAAATAGAGATCGTAAAATTGTTTCTGATAAATTTGTTAAAGTTATTTCACCAAAAGAGGTTATTGAGGGTTATGGATTTGAATCCGATCAGAGTTTAAAGAATTACATAATTTATAACATTACTTATGTAACAAGATCGGATACGATGTAATGAAAAAAAACTTATTACTAATATTTGTATTAATTCCTTTCCTTGTTGCTTTCCCTCAGCAAGGCAGAATGATTACTGTTATTGGTGATTCGTTAGTTGGTAAAATGGTAAACGGTGAATCAACTCGTGAAGTTTATGGTAATGTAAATATTCTTCAGGGTAATGTTAAAATAACCTGCGATAAGGCAATTCATTTTATTTCAAGGAACGAAGCAGAACTTATTGGAAATGTTATTTGCACTCAGGATACACTTACAATTAAAACACCAAAAGGTTATTACTACGGTAACATAAGTAAAACGGAAAGTCATTCAGGTGTTTATCTGGATGATAAGAAAGTAATTTTAACAGCAGAAAATGGCGAATACTATTTTGATGAACACCGCGCATTCTTTGAATCAAAAGTAAAACTATACGATACAACAACAACATTAACATCGGATAAATTAACTTACTTTCAACAAGAGAATCGTGCAGTTGCAATTGGTGATGTTGTAATATTTGATGGTGAAAATCAAATAATAGCCGACTCACTTGAGCATTTTAGAAATACAAAAGTTACTTTTGCTTTTAGCAATGTTAGGTTAATTAATCTTAAAAATAACTCTGAAATTTATGGCGAACATCTTGAAGATTATCGTGAACAGAAATATTCAAAGATAGACATAAAGCCCTTATTCGTTCAGGTTGATACAACTTATAGTGAAAATGAAGATGGAACGACAACGATTAATCTCGATACGCTTTTTATTTCATCGAGATTGATGGAAGCTTACCGTGATACTGCTGAAAGATTTTATGCGATCGATTCAGTTAAAATTCTTAAAGATGAATTTGCATCCAAAAATGATTTAACAATATATTTTCGTAAAGATGAAAAAATCATTACTGAAAAATCTGATGCAAGTACAAAGCAGCCAATTTTGTGGCATCAAAACTCTCAACTTACTGGAGATTCAATAACAATATATCTTGATAGCAATAAAATTAAACAGCTTGATGTAGATGGAACTTCTTTTATGCTTTCACAGAATGAAAATTATTTGGAAAGATTTGACCAAACATCAAGCGCACAGATAAAGTTGTTTTTTGAGGATAGTAAAATCAATCGTGCTGAATTTTTTGGAAATGTTTTTTCAATCTATTATATGTATGATGGTGAAACTGAAAATGGATTAACAAAATCTAATTCTGCAACTACAACTGTTATGTTTGAAGATAGTGAAGTAACTGAAGTAAGACTTTATAAAAATCCTGTTAGTGAGTACTATCCCGAACCTCAGGTTAAGGGAAATGAAAAGACATATTTGCTGCCTAAGTTTGTTATATTACAAAATAAACCTACAAAAGATGAAATGTATAAACTCTTAAATGAATTAAGATAAAATTTATGAGCACAACTTTAAGAAGTGAAAATTTAGTAAAGATTTATAAGAAGCGTTCTGTTGTAAACAAAGCATCAGTTCAGGTTTCAAAGGGCGAAATTGTTGGCTTGCTTGGTCCAAATGGAGCAGGGAAGACAACAACTTTTTATATGATTACCGGAATGATAAAACCTGAATCAGGAAAAGTTTATCTTGATGATGCTGACATTACTAAAGTGCCAATGTATAAACGTGCAAGAATGGGAATTGGTTACTTACCCCAGGAAGCATCTATCTTTAGAACTTTATCTGTTGAAAAAAATCTTCTTGCAGTTTTAGAAATGACAAAACTTACCGCGAAACAGCGAAAGGAAAAATGTGAAAAGTTGTTAGAAGAATTGTCAATTGCTCATATAAGGAAAAGTTTGGGTTACCAGTTAAGCGGCGGAGAAAGAAGACGAACAGAAATTGCCCGTGCGCTTGCTACTGATCCAAGTTTTATTTTGTTGGATGAACCTTTTGCAGGTGTTGATCCGATAGCAGTTGAAGATATTATGGTTATCGTTGCCAACTTAAAAAATCGTGGTATTGGTGTGCTTATAACAGATCATAACGTTCACGAAACATTAAGCATTGTCGATAAAGGCTACATCCTAATAAATGGTTTAATCTTTAAGCAAGGCACAGCAGATGAACTTGCTAATGATGAAGAAGTAAGAAAACTTTATCTTGGTGAGAAGTTTAAGCTGGACCGTTATTCTTAATCACAAATAGTGCTGAATTTATTTCAGCATCTTTATTGTTTAATAAGACCCTGAAACAATTTCAGGGTGATGACTTAGATTCCTTTTACTAACTCCACTGCTTTTTCTAAACTATCAATCTTTCCAACATCAATCCAATTAATATCATTACAAATGTATCCTTGTATTTCTTCTGTTTCGGCAAGTTTTAAGTAAGCTTTAATAACTGAAAAAACTTTTTCATCAGGAAATTGATTTATGATTTGTGGATTTAAAATGTGAATACCATTAAATGCAAATTGATATAGATTATCTTTATCTCTAACAATTATCTTTTCATTTTTCTTAACATCTTCCCAGCCGCGTAAAATATTATCATCATTAAACAATAAATAACGATTGCTGATTCTCTTACTCACAACCAATGATGCAACAGCATCATCACTTAAGTGATATTGATAAAACTCCTTTAGATTTAAATTTGATATTATATCAACATTGTGAACTAGAAGGGGAGAATCATCAAAATATTTTTGTGCATATTTTAAACAGCCGCCAGTATCAAGCAATAAATCTGATTCATCCGAAATTTTTATCTCGGCAGCAAAATTATGTTTACTTAAAAATTCTTTTACTTTATTGGAAAAGTGGTGAGTATTAATAATGATTTTTCTAAAATCATTATCTATAAGATTACGAATTGCTATCTCAAGTAAAGTTTTCCCATTTACTTCAACAAGTGCTTTAGGAATGCTGTCAGTTATTGGTTTTAATCTTGTGCCTAAACCGGCAGCAAGAATCATTGCTTGCATTATCTAACAACCTCTTCTTTTATACCTTGTTCAATATGCGAAAGAAAAATATTTATATCGTACTTTTGTTTTAAGTGTTCAAACATTCTGTCTGCACAATAAACAGATCTATGTTGACCGCCTGTGCATCCAAAATTAACCATCAAATTCTTAAAACCACGATTAAGATATGTTTGAATTGTCGAATCAACAAGTTGGTAAGAATGATCCATAAATTCTTTTACTTCAGAATTTTGTTCAAGGTATTTTTTTACTTCTACATTACGTCCATTTAGTAATTTATACTCAAGATGTCTTCCTGGATTATTAAGTCCACGACAATCAAAAACAAAACCACCGCCATTATCAGCAAGATCAATTGGGATTTCACGTTTGTATGAAAAACTTGTTATAGAAACTGATAGTTTATCGTTAGGCAAAATTCGGTCTTCATAAATATTAAACTCATCTGAGGATATAATATTCTTGAATACTTCGTGTAAATGCGGAATATCAAAATCAATTTTACCATTTTCTAAAAGATACTTTAGATTTATTCTTGCAGGCAAAATACTTTTAATAAGATGAACTTTCTTTTCGAATAATCCACGGAATCCATATGCACCCATTGCCTGCATTATTCTTATCAGAACAAACGCGTAATATGATTTCATAAATTCAGCACGTGATAAATTGTAATCACTTTCAAGTTTATCAAGGTAATGATTAAGCAGTTCTTCTCGTAAATGATTTGGGATCTCAGCTTTCGCATCATATAAAAGTGAAGCTACATCGTATTGCAATGCACCTTTTCTTCCACCTTGATAATCTATAAAATAAATTTCATCATCATTTACCATAATGTTTCTTGATTGAAAATCGCGGTAAAGAAAGAAATCTGAGTTTACTGAAGAAACAAATTCAGAAAATTTTTGAAATTCGTTTTCTAATAATTGTTCATCAAATCCAATCCTTCCAAGTTTTAAAAAGTCATATTTAAAGTAATTGAAATCCCATAAAATTGATTGGCGATCAAACTTAGGGCGTGGATAACAAAACTTATAATCAATGCTTTTATCAGCTCTTATTTGAAATTTTAACAATTGATCAAGCGATTTATGGTAAAGTTTAATTAACTCTGGAGCCGAACTCCAATCATGCCTTTTTGCATGAATAAGTGAATACAAAGTAGTATCGCCTAAATCACTTAATAAATAAACATTGTTATCTAAATCCACATGAAGAACTTTGGGAACATTTAAGTTTAGATTGTTAAATGTGCTCGAGAATGATAAAAATGCCTCATTTTCTTTTGTGTCCTCATTAAAAACTCCGATAACAGTATTACCATTATAAGATATTCTATAGTACTCCCTGTACGAAGCAGTTTGTGGTAACTTCTGAATAAAATCAGCTTTATTACCGTTCCATTGTTTAAATAAGTTTCTTATAAGATCAAGTTTAATGTGGGCATCGATCATAATTTAAATTCTTCCTTAAGTATTCCGTAGATGTATTGATCTAAAAATCTATTTTCCTTAAAAACATTTTTCCTTAAAACCCCTTCAAGAACAAAACCGGCTTTCTGCACAACTTTAGCTGATGCTTCATTTCCTTCAAAAATAGATGCAGTAAGATGATTGAAGTTATAATTAGTGAAAAGGAAATTACTATATAATTTAACTGCCTTAGTCGTTATCCCTTTATTCCAAAATGGTTCACCAATCCAGTAACCTATTTCTAAAGTAAATCTATTAACATCAGAATTAAGATTTGCACCTATTACACCTATCAATTCACTTTCATCTGCAATTGCATAAGCAAAATTATTTTTATCATTCATAACAAAATTGACCCATTTTTCAGCATCTTCAATTTTGTAAGGATAAGGAAATACATCGCGAAGAAATCTTGAAACTGAATAATTGTTAGCGTACTTTACTAATGCCTCAACATCGTTTGGTGATAAATCTCTGATAGAATAATTATCAAACCTAAGGTTCATAATTACCACTTACCGCCTGGCCCACCATAAGCACCCTGATCATTACGCGTTCCATTATAGTCATAAAATATTTGGTCAGGATTACCAGCATCTTTACACGGAGATGTGTAAAAAAGATCCAGATAGAAATCATTCCAAAAGATTGGATCCATCGTATTATAAGCAAAGAAGTTATACTCTTCTATCAATGCAGAACTATCGGCAGATTGAAAATAAAAATGAGGATTACCTGTGCGTGAAGAATTTTTGTAAAAAATATTATTTTGAACTTCTGTTGTTAAAGGATCGTATATCAAAACTCCACCAACACCATTGTAAGAATAGTTATTATAAAATGTGTTGTTAACTATTTGCACATCAGATAATTCGGATATTATTGCTCCACCAAAAACATCAGCTTTATTGTCTCTAAAAACAGAATTATGTACAATTAATTTTCCATTATAAATGCCTATTGCGCCACCATGAATAGCTGAATTACTATAAATGATTGAATGTTTTACAGTTAACTCCGAATTTGTAACAGATATACTAGCTGACACATAATTTGAATCATATTCTTTTCTAATCCCTTTTATGTTCGCAAAATCTATTGATGCAGGTTTATCAGCATTAATTATCTTAATACCTTGCCAGGATTTTGTTGTATCGTAGGCTTCGAGTTTGATTTGATCATGATTATAATCTCCGGTAATCTGCAGTTCACCATAAACAATCAACTTCTTATTCTCAGTAAAATAGATTTCAACTCCGCCGCTAATAATTAGTGTTTTCCCGGAATCTACAATAATATCTTGTACAACTTTATATGGCGAATCATTTAAATTTAGTGTTCCTGAAACACTACCGCTAATTTCTGTAAAAATGCCTGTAATTCCCGGTCCAGTTGGATCAACAGGTTGCTCTCGATCAGTACAAGAGACTTGTAGAAATAATATGCATAGCGATATGTAAAGTCTAAATTTCATTTTTTTATATTCAGTATCCTAATTTACTATATTTACTTTAACAATTTAAAAGCAATTTTGGTATGAAAAAATTTATCTTGATTATTCTTTTAGCGTTGCTAAACAACTCAATAACTGCACAGGTTTATGTAAAGATTATAGTTTTTGCACCTGGGTTATCTGATACTGAAAAAGTTTTTATTACCGGTAATCTTAATCAAATAGGTAACTGGAATCCATCAGCAATTTCACTCGATAAAATTAATGATAGTACATTTAGTAAAAGTTTTAATTTTCCGTCTAACTATTTAGTTGAATTTAAATTCACTAAAGGCACCTGGCTGTCCGAAGCACTGGATACAAATAATACCGCTCCAGATAATTACAAAATTAAATTTATAAATGATACAACATTAACCTTTACCGTAAAATCCTGGGGCAAGATATCTAAAAAACCCATGGGACAAATAACCGGAAATGTTAGATATCATAAGAATTTTGGCGGAGCAGGAATTTTACCACGAGATATAATCGTGTGGTTGCCTTCAGGTTACGACTCAGTTTCTGATAAAAGATACCCTGTTTTATATATGCACGATGGACAGAACATTATTGATCCTCTAACCTCTGCTTTTGGAATTGATTGGCAAATTGATGAAACCGTGGACAGTCTAATTTACTCAAAGCTCATACAAGAGATAATTATCGTTGGGATTTACAATACAAATAACCGGGGTTCAGAGTATTTAGAAACTCAGACTGGATATGCTTATCTTAATTTTATTGTAGGAAGGCTAAAACCTTATATAGACAGTAATTATAATACTTTAGCTGATAATCAAAATACAGCAGTAGCTGGTTCTTCACTTGGCGGTATAATATCATTTATGCTTGTTTGGGAGTTTCCGGAAATCTTTTCTAAAGCAGCTTGTCTTTCCCCGGCCTTTAAAATCGATGCAATTGACTTTGTAGATAATGTGAAGAATTATAATGGGAGCAAGAAAGACGTAAAGATATTTATTTACAATGGTGGAATTGGCCTTGAAGAAATTCTTCAACCTGGGGTAGATGAAATGTTGGGAGCATTAAATGAAAAAGGATTTACTGAAGGTATTGATCTGAATTACATAAAGGACAGTTTAGCAGAACACAATGAAACTGCCTGGGCTAAGTATACTCATAATTTTTTGCAATACTTTTTCCCGGCTAAATAACTGTTTAATTCTTTTTTTCAAAGTGCTGGTAATCTTTTGAACTTCGCCATCTTCCGCCCCATTGCCAACCACGTTTTACAAATTCTTTTACAATTCCGGAATCTTTAATTAATGTGCCAGCCTGTTTTATATCATATTTGCCAGTAACTGGAGTTATAACTTTTCCTTTGATATGTGGATTTTGTACCGGGTTTATATCAATTGCTTTTCCATATGAATGAGATGATAGCACTTTAAAACCTTTAACGATTCTATAGTTAAAGCACGAAGTATTATTATCGTTCATTGATGCTTCATCCGACCAGTTATATTTTACTACAGGAATTACTTTTGCAACAGGAAATTTTGTTGATTTAATAAATTCAAAAATTTCTTTTATGTCTTTTGCTGCTTTTTGATTTCCAATAATCTGTCCATGATGTAATTTTTCATCAAAAGAATAATATTCAACTTCAATTAATGTAAGTTGTTTGATTATGGATTTTGGAATTTCAATCCCCGCAATTGCTTCATCAAAGGTATAATTGCAATCAATAATAATATTTGAATCGTTCTGAAAAGCCGATTTATTTAAATATCCTGAATCAGAATTTATGATCCAAAAAGTAAATAAAAGTAGATATTTCAAGTTAAAAATCATTTATGTTTTCTATCAATAATTGGATATATTCGTGCCGCAAATTTAAAAGGAAAAATAATGAAAAGTATTCTCATCGTTCTATTCAGTTTTGTTTTTATTTACGGTTGTTCAAACGAAGTTACTCTTAAATCTGGATTAAAATATAAAGATATTAAAGTTGGTAGTGGAGTTGAAGCCAAAAGTGGTGATTTAGTTGAGATTCAATTTAAAGGTTGGATATGTAAAGATTCTACAAATTTATATGAAGATTGGTCTAAAGATTCAACTAAGCAACAAAATATGATTGCAGATTCTTATGCTATGAATCAACCAATGAAGTTTGTTCTTGGTACCGAATCATTTATAAAAGGTTCTGAAGAAGGTGTAATTGGTATGAAAGTAGGCGGGCAAAGAGTGATTATCATACCTTCAAAGTGCGCATACGGACCAGAAGGTATGGGACCAATTCCACCAAACACCGATATTAAAGTTGTTGTTGAGTTAGTAAGTGCAAAAACAGCACCAACTGCAAAAATGTGGGATGTTGATTCTACTCTTTTCAAAACTACTGCATCTGGTCTGAAGTATGCTATTATTAAAGAAGGTGAAGGCCCGCTTGTTCAACCACAACAGCAAATCGTCGTGCACTATAGCGGATTTTTATTAGATGGAACTAAATTCGATAGTAGTGTAGAAAGAGATGAACCATTAACTTTTATGGCTGGTGTGGGTCAGGTTATTCCTGGTTGGGACGAAGGTTTATTGTTATTGAAAAAAGGAAGTAAAGCTAGATTGGTGATTCCTGATAGCTTAGCTTATGGTGATCGTGATTTAGGTAAGATCCCACCAAAATCTACTTTGGTATTTGATGTCGAAATCGTTGATGTTGTGACTGCTCAACCTCAAGGACAGCCACATCCATAAGATTTATTATTAAATTCTATAAAGTCAGTCTTGATAAAAAATTAAGTCTGACTTTTTTTTGTTTTAATATATTCCCGTATTTCCTTATTCCCTTATCCCATATTTTCCTATACCATATTCCATATTCGTTATTCTTTGCCACCTAAAACCACTTGAACCTGAACTTGATCTTGACCTCATAAGTAGTATTTCATCAAACTCAATGCTTGAGAATAATAACTAGATCCAAAGAGATTAAGATGATTTATTATGTGATAAAGTTTATAAATATTTTCGCGGTATTCGTATCCATCATCTAAAGGATATTCTTTATTGTATGAAGCATAAAATTTATAATCGAATCCACCAAATAACTTTGTCATTGCCAAATCAGCTTCACGATTTCCATAATAAACGGCAGGATCAATTAAACAGACATTGCTCGTGTCATCAACAATATAATTTCCACCCCACAAATCACCATGAAGTAATGAGGATATCTCTTTTACAGGTTTTATAATGGATTCAATTTTATTTTCAAGTTTGCTGAATGATTTTCTAAATTCATCAGTCGCAAAACCATTTTTTTCTGCAAGCCTAAATTGGAATTCTAATCTTTTGCTAAAATAAAACTTTACCCAATCGTTCTTTTCATTGGGTAATGCAATATTAATTTGTGGTGTGGACCCAATATAATTATCCTCATAAAATCCATATTCTTTTGATGTGTATTTATGTAGTTGTGCAAATCTTCTTCCAAAATCTTCTGAAAAATCTTTTCTCTTATTTGATTGTTCAATTGCTTCAAGTAAAATAAATTCACTATCATAGTAGATCACTTTCGGAACGCGAATTACTTTAGCTTTACTTAATTCTCCTAATCCATTCGCTTCTTTGGGAAACATATCTGCTGGATTGTGAATATTAGTCTTTAAAAAATATTTATTCCCGGATTTTGTAAGAATGATTTTAGAATCGCTTATACATCCGCCTGATACTGAGTGTGAATCAAGAATTTTATCATTCAGCACATTTTCAATTTTAACTTTAATTATTTCCGCTAACATCTGACTTTATTTTTACTAATAGATTATTTGTGCAATCTTCAAGAATATCAAGCACATTTTCAAACCCTTCTGAGCCCCCATAATAAGGATCAGGAACTTTTGAAACTGATTTATCCGAACTGAATGAAGTCATTTTAAAAATCTTGTGCTTGTAAAGATTATTTTTATCCAGGCTCTTTATATTCGAATAATTATCATCATCCATTGTAACTATGTAATCAAATTCCATAAAATCTCTCTTTGGATTAAACTGTCTTGCTCTGCTTGTTAAATCATAACCTCTTTGTAAAGCATGCTTTCTCATTCTTGTATCAGGCAATTCACCTGAATGATATTCAATTGTTCCGGCAGAATCAACTTCTATAAGTTTATCTAAATTTTCAGATTTGACTAATTTCTTAAACACTCCTTCAGCAGCAGGGGAGCGGCATATATTTCCCATACAAACAAATAATACTCTTGGCACTTTTACTCCTTAATAATTTATATCACAAAAATAGTATCTAACATATTAAGTTAGTTTAAAAAATAAAAGTAATTCCACTTTTATCAACACTTATATGTTTGTTATAAAAGACACATTCGTATAAAATCTATTGATAATTATCTTAAAGCTTACTTTGTGATGGCACTTAACTTGGCTATGATGGGATTATTCTAAAGGTGAAATTATGAAACGTATTATTATTCTGGTTGCTTTGGTATCAACTTTTTCATTTGGGCAATGGAAAACCGGCGCAGTTAAACTTGGATTTTTCAATCCCTCTGCAACTGACGGAGGTTTTATTGTTGGTTTCGAAGGTGGGTATCATATCGATAAATTACTTAGCTGGCAATGGGGCTTAGATTGGTTTCATAAAAATTATGTAGATAAAGAGCTTGTTAGTGAGTTAAACCAATTCTATCCTGGTGCTGTTGGCGAAATTAATCAACTTCGGGCGTCAACTAACATACACGATTTTCCTTTAATGATTGGAATGACTGCAAGATTTCCAATTTCAAATCGTTCACAGTTTTATACTACTGGCTCAATTGGCGCAGAACTGCTAATTATCAATTACAGAAATTTTCAAAATCCAATGGATGATGATTTTGAAGCGGCGTTTGATTTTAATTGGAGAGTCGGTGTTGGCGCTTCATTCGCTTTAAGTCCAAGATCAGAATTGTTTGGTGAGATTTCTTACCACGAATCACATCCAAGCTGGACTTATGAAGATGAAGATTACATTTATCCAAATAGTGTGCTTGAAAGATCTTATGATATGAGTGGTTTGATGACAAGGATAGGTATCAGATTTTTTTATTAAATTTATTTCCGCATGCTGAAGGTAATGTTGCGTGGTGAATATATTGCCCCGACTTTTAAGTCGGGGTAAATAGAATAGAAAATATAATCTGGCTTTAGCCAAACTTAGTTCAGAATATTTTGGCTAAAGCCAAAAGGTGTTTTTATTTTTAATCCACGACTTAAAAGTCGTGGCAATTTATCAATAAACTTTAGTTATGTATCAGACCCTGAAACTCGTAGTTTTTTATTGGATAGAATTTAACTTTAGCCACAAAATAGAATTATTATTCCCCATTAATTGTAATAATAACTTTTCTACTACCACCATAATTTCTATGCTCGCACAAATAAATTCCTTGCCAGGTTCCAAAATTCAATTTTCCATTTGTAATTGGTATAGTTAAAGAATTGCCAAGTAGTGATGATTTAATATGTGCGGGCATATCATCCGCGCCTTCAGATGTGTGTACAAAATATTTTTTGTTTTCCGGTACAATCTCATCAAAATAATTCTTCATATCAGTTCTAACATCTGGATCAGCATTTTCATTTAAAGTAATTGAAGCAGAAGTATGTTTTAATAGTATGTGTGCTAACCCAATTTTTATCTGATGAATTTCTGGAATGTTAGAAAGGACTTCATCTGTTATAAGATGAAATCCTTTGTTTCTTGATCGAAGTGAAATTTCTTTTTGTAACCACATTATAAACTTTACTAGGCTGTGGAACTATCTATTGTAATACAATCATTAATTAATCACTCACTACCAACAACAAACTACAAACAAAAAATTATCTTGATCCTAATTCAATCTCAACAGTCATTTCTTTTTCACCGCGTTTTATTATCACATTAACTTTATCACCTGGAACATAATTGCCAATTGCATAAGTAAAATCATAAATGTTAGATATTTTCTTTTCACCAAATTGGATTATAATATCTCCTGCTTGTAAACCGGCTTTTGCTGCAGGACTTCCATCTGTAACACCACCAAGTTTATAACCATCAACTTCACCTGCAAAATCAGGCACTGTCCCAACATAAACTCTGCTTCCCATCATTTTCCCGGTATCTTTTTTCTCTACAGAAATATAATCCGGTTTAGTATCTGCATTAACAATTGAGAAAGCAACATCATAAACGTATTTAACAACTTTTTCTTGCCCGGCTGAATTTATTTTATCTGTATCATCGGATGGTTTGTGATAATCTGTATGTGTTCCTGTAAAGAAAAATAAAACTGGAATTTTCTTTCCGTAAAATGATGAATGATCACTTGGACCGAATCCTTCATCATTAAAAGTTAAATTAAAATCATATTCATTTTTATCATCCAATAAACTTTTCCATTTTGATGATGTTCCAGTTCCATAAACAATTAAATCTTTTTTATCATTTAATCTTCCAATCATATCCATATTTATCATCGTCATATCATTTTCAATTGGAAGAGGGAAGTTGTTTACAACATAACTTGAACCCAGTAAACCAAGCTCTTCTCCGGAAAAAGCAATAAAGACAATGTCTCTATCAATCTTATCTTTAATTGATGAAAACTTTTCTGCAAGTTCTAACAATCCTGTTGTTCCGCTTGCATTATCATCAGCTCCATTATGGATTGAAGGCTCACCCATATACAATGAGTTTTGTCCACCCCAGCCAAGATGATCAAAGTGAGCTCCAATCACCAAATACTCACCGGGAAATTTGTTGTTAACTGCTTTGACAATTCCGCCAACATTTACACTTTTACCTTTAACTTCTTTTACTTCGGTTTCTAATTTGATAGTAAGATTATCACCTTCAATTATGTAAGTGTCAGGTGTTAAAGTTGAATCGATTTTAACTTGTAAATCCTTTAACGGAATAAATCCCAACAGTTCTCTTTTAACACTTGCAGCGGAAATTCCAGTAATTCTACCAGCATCATCATATCGAAGGGGAACCAGGGGATCATCAGTTTTATCACTCGTGTTAACAAATATAATTCCTTTAGCACCTTTATCACGTGCATTAGTAGTTTTATATCTTAAACTTGAATACTGCTCAAATTTTGAGTGAGGACTTTTCATATCAGGATGATTTCTAAATACAATAACAATTTTATCTTTAACATCAACACCAGCATAATCATCATAATTCAAATCCTTAGCTGAAATTCCATACCCTGCAAAAACTACCTTACCATTTATCGAAAGATTATCTGAAAAGGAAAGTGGAATAAACTCTTCTCCGATTTTTAAATATCGTCCACCGGGACTGTTTACATTAATAAATTCTATTACAAACTCATTATTATTTCCTAATTCAAGTTTTTCAATAAAAGAAAATTCCTGGAAATAACTTCCATCAAATAATGGTAATACACCATAACTTTTAAATTCATCTTTAAGATAATCTGCAGCTTTATATAACGCTGCTGTGCCGGTCATTCTTCCTTCAAGTTCATCTGAAGCAAGATAAGTTATATGCTGTTTTATTTCATCTGCAGTTATCTCAGGATTATTCTGTGCAATTATTCCAGATGAAAGCACTATTAACAATAAAAATATTTTCTTCATTTAACTGCCTTACAATCTTTTAATCTTTAAATTATTTTATATTTTATTTAAAACTAACTATTAACCACTAACCACAAACTAATCCACCCACTCTGCAATAAAAATATTTGTATCAGTATCTTTTTTATTATATCTATTTGAGCCGAATACTAAATACTTTCCATCTGGTGAGAACATCGGAAATCCATCGAATGATGAATTATAAGTAATTCTTTCTAACCCGGTTCCATCAACATTAATCATCCACAGATTAAAATCTCTGGGACTATCTCCATTATAATTCGTTGAGAAAATAATTTTTTCTCCGCTAGGATGAAAAAATGGAGCGAAGCTAGCTTTACCAAGATTTGTAATCTGTTTCATATTTTTACCATTAGCATCCATTACAAAAATCTCTAAAGCACTTGGACGAACATAACCATTCTCAACTAAGTCATTATAGTCAACTAATTGCTCATCAGTGACCGGTCTGCTTGCACGAAAAACTATTTTATTTCCATCGGGTGAAAAGAATGCTCCGCCATCATAGCCTTTTTCATTAGTTAATCTTTTTTGTCCAGAGCCATCCATATTCATAACATAAAGTTCAGGATCACCATCACGTAAAG
>Ga0138256_10001233_pt1 | contig 27589 bp, 22 predicted proteins | sample KNB2016incub_MG_FD_105486 | JGI IMG/M metagenome (GOLD analysis project Ga0138256, IMG submission 105486) | Active sludge microbial communities from wastewater in Klosterneuburg, Austria - KNB2014incub_MG | ecosystem: Engineered > WWTP > Activated sludge > Unclassified | place: Austria...
ATGATGCGGGAAAAGTATTGCATATTCCTACACCAAATGAAATCGCATATAAAGAAAAACCGACTACTGCAGCTTTTGCACAGATCGTTCTTGAAGCAAATTTTGCTTTGGGATATTATGGAAGAACTTCTTGCAGTAAGAGAGCTACTTTATTTAGCTTTTAGTTTTTTATTTTAGAAAATAAATTGACTTCAATAATCTTCGGATTAATATAATAGTCATAACATATAATGAAAGTTTCTATTATCACAATCGGTGATGAAATCCTCATTGGCCAAGTAATCGACAGCAACTCTGCGAAAATAGGGCAGATGGTTCAAGATTTGGGCATTAGGATAAATCATAAATGGGCGATTAGCGATAATAGGGAGGAGATGCTTTATACATTTGATCAAGCGAATCAAAAGTCAGATATCATATTTGTTACAGGAGGATTGGGGCCTACAGAAGATGATATCACTAAAGAAATATTAGCAGAATTTTTTCAGACTAAATTGGTGTTTAGTGATCAAAGTTTTGAACATATAAAAGCTTTATTTTTACCTCGGAACATTAAGATAACTGATAGGCATCATAGACAATGTATGATCCCAGAAAATGCCCGACTTTTGGACAATCAAATGGGAACGGCACTCGGGCTCCACATAGAAAGCGATGGAAAACATTGGTTTGCTATGCCAGGAGTGCCTTATGAGATGGAATATATCATGAAGCATGAAGTCATCCCATACCTTCAATCCATCGAAATCACAAAGGAAAGTTATCACAGAACCATTCATATTATGGGAGTTTCTGAAACTCAAATCGCTGATCGAATCGCTCCCATCATTGGTAAAAGAAATAATCTAATCCAAATAGCTTATTTGCCTTCCTTAGGGAATGTAAGATTAAGACTTACTGTTGATGAAAACTTGACAGAGGAAATAAAAAGAGAATTAGAAGATTATATCTTTCAGATCGGTCAAGTTTATGGAACAGCTGTAATCGGCTATGATGATACAAGCCTTGAATATGAACTGGGTACAATATTAAAATCAAAAGGCATGATGATCGGTACTGTTGAAAGTTGTACAGGCGGTTATGTTTCTCATTTATTGACATCGATACCTGGTTCTTCAGCATATTTTAAAGGGGCTATTATTGCTTATACCAACGAGATGAAGATGCAATTTTGCAATGTCGCCCTAGAGACGCTGATGAAATTTACAGCTGTAAGTGAGGAGACAGTTATTGAAATGGTAAAAGGCAGCTGTGAGAAATTAAATTTGGATATAGCCCTTGCTGTAAGTGGGATCGCTGGTCCCGATGGAGGAACAGCTGAAGCTCCAGTAGGAACCATTTGGATTGCGGCTGGAAATACTAGCATTGTTAAGACCAGAAAGCTCCAATTATCCAAAGACCGGAAGCGAAATATCGAAGCTGCTGCATATTACTCTTTGATCCTTGCATGGGAGTGGATATCAGAACATTCATCATAAAAGCCACACTTTAATTCCCTTTTCATTACCTTTGTAAAAAATTACGATTTATGGCTCAGATAGAGGTAATTGTGCCAAAAATGGGGGAAAGTATCGTTGAAGCTACGATCCTCAAATGGTTAAAAAAAGAAGGCGATACTGTCGAATTGGACGAAACATTACTTGAAGTTGCTACTGACAAGGTAGATAGTGAGGTACCTTCAACTGCAAAAGGGACTCTGGTCAGAATTTTAGCACAAGTTAATGAGGTTGTGGCTATTGGTAAGGCAATTGCAATAATAGAGACTGATGCTAATACTGCAATTTCAAACCCAGAAGTTAAACTAACTGTCGAATCAGCACCAACAATTAGTGTTCAAGAGGCACCAGTTACGACAAATATAGCCAATACTAATCAAGATCTATCAACATCTATTTCAGATAAATTTTATTCTCCTTTAGTAAAAAATATTGCCAAGCAAGAAAATATTTCCTTACAAGAATTAGATCAAATTCAAGGAACTGGAGCTAATGGTCGACTTACTAAAAGAGATATCGTCTCATACATTGAAAATAGTGAATCCAAAGCACCAATAGTAAATTCTATTCCAAGCCCAGTTACACCACCACCTGTCCAGGCATCTGCAGTGGCATCAATTTCTGGGAAGACAGATATTATTGAGATGGATAGAATGAGAAAATTGATCTCAGATCATATGGTGATGAGTAAAAAAGTTTCCCCCCATGTTACCTCCTTTATAGAAATTAATGTCACCAATATTGTGAAATGGAGAGAAAAAGCAAAAGATGTATTTCTAAAAAAATACAATCAAAAATTAACTTTCACTCCAATATTTGTTGAAGCCGTTGCAAAAGCGATCAAAGATTTTCCAATGATAAATGTATCTGTGGACGGATCAAAAATTATTGTAAAAAAAGATATTAATGTGGGTATGGCGGCAGCTTTGCCTTCAGGAAATCTCATCGTTCCTGTCATTAAAAATGCTGATCGACTAAATCTGGTTGGTATCACTTATCAGGTAAATGAATTGGCTGAGCGTGCAAGAATAAATAAATTAAAACCAGAGGAAATACAGGATGGTACCTTCACATTAACCAATGTTGGAACTTTTGGAAATATAATGGGGACGCCAATCATCAATCAACCCCAAGTAGCAATATTGGCAACTGGTGTTATTCAGAAAAAACCTATCGTGATAGAAGGACCAAGTGGAGATAGCTTAGGGATAGGACAAATGATGTTTTTGTCCTTGTCTTATGATCATCGTGTAGTTGATGGTTCGCTTGGGGGTTCTTTTTTAAAACGTGTGGGAGATTATTTGGAAAAATTTGATACTAACCAAAATATTTAATTTATTAAAAAAATAATATTAATCGCATTTTTATTGCATAGTTTATTGAGTGAAACTATGTCACAATCCTTAACTCATTTTATTCATGAGGCTGATTTGAATTATGAACTGAAAAATTATTCTGTTGCTGCAGCGAATTATAAAAAAGCTTGGCAAAAAGTAATTCAAGACATGGATATTTTAAATAGAGCCGCCAATGCTTTTTATGAAGCAGGACAACAAGTAGATGCTATTCAAGCATATGAAATTCTTGCAGAGTCATCGAGTAAATATGAAAAAAACAGTTATAAAAAATTAGCTGAAGCATCGAAAGAAATGGAGAATTTTCGAGATGCTGCAAGTTATTATAAGCTTTATTATAAAAAATTAAAAACCAAAAATAAAGAACGGTTATTCATCAAAAATGAAATCCTCAGATGCCTTGAAGGTGCACGATTAGCGAAGCAAGAACCTGTTGCCATTGTCGAGTCAATCGGGGCAAACATTAATTCAAATAATGAAGAATATAATATCATCCCAAGTGTCAATTTTGTAGACAAGTTTTATTTTAGTGCAATTCGTGAAGATAACGAGGGAGGTAGAAGAAATAATAATGGGATTGTTGACTTAAACAGTGGCATACTCAGATCAGATCTCTATATTGCAGAAAAAGAAAATGGGACATGGAGACCACTTAAGAAAATGAATACACTGATCAATGGCACTAAAAATGATATGATTCTAGAGTTTATCAATCATGGTGAATCAATGGTGTATTTCCAATCTTGGGATGAGAATTATGGTGAAATTAAGATTCATAATTTAAGTTCAGATCCAGACAAATTCATAGATGAAAATTTATTTCAAGGATTATTGTTTGGAGAGATTGGGGACAAGTATATGAGTGTATTTCAGGATAGTGTCATCATCTTTAGTAGTAAGAGAATGGGTGGCTATGGCGGTTATGACTTGTATATATCACTATATAGAGATGGTCATTGGTTAAGTCCAAAAAATATGGGAAATAAAATCAATACCCCTTTTAATGAGATATCTCCTTTTATTGCAAAGGATGGACACACAGTATATTTCTCTTCTGATAATTTATCTTCTATTGGAGGCTATGATATATTCCGAACGCAGTTCAAGGCTGAATCAGGATTATGGGATAATCCAGAGAACATTGGATTACCAGTCAATTCTGGTGCCAATGATTTTAATTTTAGATTGACCCCCGATGGATTGAGTGGTGTATTTACTTCAGATCGAAAGAAAGAATCAAAAGGAAATAGAGATATATTTATTGCTTACTTTAAAGAAGAATTGGAAGAGCAATTTTATGCTTCCAGCGGAACGACCTTGAGTTTTTTATTTCAAGATAAACTAAATTCAAGTCCTAAAGATTTTGTTCCAGTTATAAAGAATGAACCAAAGGAGCTAAGGCAATATAGAGACTATGTCTTAGAATCGATCTATTATTCAGATGATAAATTCATTAAAGATCCAAAGACAATAAAAACATTGGAGCAAATTCACAATATGATGAAAATTAATCCAGAGTTGAGTGTCGAGATATTTGGTCATGCTTATGAGGAGAATTCAGCTCCATTGAATTTATATTATTCCATCAAACGTGCAGAACAAGTCAGTTCACAATTAATCGAATCTGGAATATCAAAAGACAAAATTCAAGTATACGGCATAGGCAATTTTTTTCCACTTGCAAAGCCAGAAATAGGAAATGACAAGAATTTGATTTCAGAGAAATGGAATAAACGAATCGATTGGAATATAATCACTTCAGATACTTCATCTGCGAGAATATCTTATGCCACACCAGTGATCCCTGAGTATCTAAGAGTTAGTTCAAAAATAAACTTGAAAAAAATATTTTCCGGATTGTGTTATACTATACTCATAGGCGAATCAGAACAAATATTCAATCATGAAATATTAAAACAAAAGGATCATCCAACCTTTGTTTACTACAATCCTAAATTAAAACGATATCAATATTTCATCGGCATGACTTCCAGTTTTAGAGAAATAGAAAGTATCTTCACAAGATTAAAAGAGAATTCAAAATTTAAAATTATTCCACTGCACAATGGAACGATGGTAGATAGGATAGATGTCATAAATTACGTAACAAAATATCCAGATTTGATCCTCTATATTAATTACCACAATAACCAAGAATGAACTCAAACTTACAATTCCTACGACAAGGATTAAAAGATATTAAGACTGTAGGTACTTTTTTGCGTACCGCAAAAAATGTAAGTAAAAGTATGGTAAAGCATGCTGCAGTTTCGCAATGTAATACAATTCTAGAGTTAGGAGCAGGAGATGGTGCCATCACAAAATATATTTTGAAAGATTTAAAAGCAGATGCAAAATTGATCATATTTGAAGTGAACCCTATATTTTGTGAAAAATTGAGTAAAATAGAAGATTCAAGAATTATTCTTATACAAACTTCAGCAGAAGAAATGGTTACTGAGTTAGAAACGCTTGGTATAAAAAAAGTAGATGCTATAATTTCTGCTATTCCATTCGTCAACCTTCCTGAAAGTCTTACTTTGAAAATAGTCAGTATTTGTAAAGACCTATTAAATCCAAATGCTCGTTTTGTTCAAATTCATTATTCCTTGATTTTAAAAAAATTATATGCCTCAATATTTGAGAACTTAGAAGTTGATTATATACCTTGGCATATTCCTCCGGCTTTTTTGTTTATTGGAAAAAAGTAAAGCCTTCTTTGAATTTATTTTCTTATAGGAAGTAAACAAAAACGTTTTAAAAATTGCAAACACAGTATTAATTAAATTACATAAAATTATAAAATAATGAATTTACTTTCCTTAGAAAATGTAAGTCGTTCCTACGGAGAAAAAGTTCTATTTGATAAAATCAATTTACTCGTAAATCAGGGTGATAAGATAGCTATCGTCGCAAGAAATGGTTCGGGGAAATCCAGTCTATTGAGAGTGATTGCAGGTGTCGATGCAATGGAAGGCGAGAATGCGAAATTATGGATTACAAAAGATCTTAAGACCAGTTATCTACCTCAAGAACCCGATTTTGCGCCTCATCAAAATATACTTGAAGCTTTGCTTGAAGGCGATGAAGCACATATAGCTCCATTGAAAGCCTTGCATGATGCTCAGCGAAATAATGATGCAAAAAAAATAGAAGAAGCGCTCAGCATCATGGATGAAAATAAAGCATGGGAACTAGAAGCCTTTATTAAAGAACTTTTGGGTAAGTTTAATTTGCCTGATTATGATTTTCAAGTTTCTGCATTAAGCGGTGGACAGAAAAAAAGATTGTCAATAGCAAAAGTACTTTGTGGAAAACCTGATTTTGTAATCCTAGATGAGCCTACCAATCATTTGGATTTGGATATGATCGAATGGCTAGAAAAATATTTAGAGTCACCACAACTCACATTGTTGATGGTCACTCACGATCGATATTTTTTAAATCGTGTGTGCAATCAAATACTCGAACTAGACAAAGGTGTATTGTATAAATACATGGGTGACTACGAAGATTTTCTTGAGAAGAAAGCCATGCGAATGCAAAATGAAGAAATTGTTCGAGATAAAACAGAAAAATTGCTGCGAAAGGAATTAGAATGGGTGCGAAGGATGCCCAAAGCAAGGACAACAAAGGCAAAATCAAGAGTAGATAATTTCTACAATCTAAAGGAAAGTCTTCAAGGACCTAAAGATCCAGGTGAAATAGAATTTGATATAGACCATACAAGATTGGGGACCAAGATACTTGAATTACATCATGTGTGTAAGTCATTTGGAGACAAAAAAATATTGGATGCATTCTCCTATAAGTTTAAAGCAGGAGATCGCATCGGAATCATTGGTAGAAATGGTGTCGGAAAGACCAGTTTAATTAAACTATTTACAGGACAATTAAAAACCGATCAAGGCAAAATAATCATAGGCGAGACAGTGCTCTTTGGACACTATGAACAAGATGGGTTACAGATCACTGAAGACAAAAGAGTAATTGATGTCATCAGAGATATTGCAGATTATATTCCACTAAAAAAAGGACATAAATTATCAGCTGAAACATTGCTCGAGCGATTTCTTTTTACAAGAGCCCATCAACAAGTTTATGTTTCACAATTGAGTGGTGGCGAGAGAAGACGCCTATTTTTATTGACTATACTCATCAAGAACCCCAATTTTTTAATACTCGATGAGCCAACAAATGATTTGGATCTCATTACTTTAAATGTATTGGAAGAGTTTTTGATGCACTTCCCTGGAGTGATCGTTATCGTATCTCATGACAGATATTTTATGGATAAATTGGTCAATCATGTTTTTGTGATGGAAGGTGATGGAATCATTAAAGATTATCCTGGAAATTATTCTGAATATCGCGACTATATCAAACAAAATCCTGTCAAAAAAACTACTGAAATTTCTGAAAAAAACACTGCAATAGAAAAGCCGAAGTCAACAAACAAACTTGGATATAAAGAAAAGCGAGAAATGGATAAATTAGAACAGAATATCGCTAAGCTCAATCAAGAGAGAGATACATTGGTCGAAAAATTTGCTGACACGAATTTATCAAATGATCAGATCACCACAATCAATAAGAGACTTGGAGAAATCCAAAAAATTGTTGAGGAAAGTGAGCTAAAATGGATGGAATATGCAGAGCAGTCTTAAAGAAAAAATATATTTTCATTGTTTACGTTAGAGTTTTAAAGTAATTTTTTAATTTAACAGGCGCTTAACAATCAATTTTTAGAATATAATGTTATCTGATTTTGAATTATGAAAAAATTATCTGTTTTAGTTATTCCAGTCTTAATTTACTTATTCTTTAATACTTCCTGCACACACATGCCAGATCCAGAGTTTGTGCCAGATCCACCTACAGATACTACTCAAAACAATCCTTGCTCTCCTGATACCGTTTATTTTCAAAATGAAGTGCTACCTCTCATAGTATCAAGTTGTGCAAAGAGTGGGTGTCATGATGCAGCGACAAAGGCTGAAAGAATTAACTTGTCAGATTATAATTCAATTCTTAGGACAGGTGGAATTAAAGTCGGTAATCCCAATGGATCTGAATTTATTGAAGTCATCACTGAAACTAGGGTAAAAGATAGAATGCCTCCTTCTCCTGAACCAGCATTAAGTGCTACTCAAATTGAGCTGTTAAAAAAATGGATTTCACAAGGAGCAAAAAATTTGGCCTGCAATGCAAATTTAAATGGATGTGATACGTCAAAGACAATCAGTTTTCAGAAGGATATCATGCCTGTTATTGAATTGAATTGCAAAGGATGCCATTCTGCTTATTCAGCAGGAGGTGGGATCAAATTAACCAATTATACAGAAGTAAAAAATGTTGTGACTGGTGGCGTGTTGATCGGTGTTATGGATCAGCTCAGTGGATTCAAACCAATGCCACCGGCGGGAAACAAAGTAGATAGATGTAATATTTCAAAAATTAAAATCTGGATTAGAAATGGAGCTCCGAATAACTAAAAATTTAATAGCATTAGCCTTAATGGTGTCAACAGGCCTATTAGCATCATGTTATTATGATAACGAACAAGAATTATACCCTGGTAATAATTTACCCACATCCAATATATCTTTTTCAAAAGATGTAAATCCAATATTGGTATCCAGATGTATTTCATGCCATGCTGCAGCAGTATTTTTTGGGAATATTGCTACTGAGACTTATGATCAAATTAAAGTATTGGCAGACAATGGCAAATTGATCGGCTCCATAAGACAAGATTCTGGATTTAAAGCAATGCCTCAAGGTTCGGCAAAACTTTCAGATGCGCAGATCAACTTGATTAATACCTGGATTACCGAAGGATCAAAAAATAATTAAATTTAAATGAAAGTCAGGAAAGTTTGATCCAAAATTATAACTTTTCCATAACTTACTAAAATCGAAATGATCAGTCTATATAAAACATACGCTTTATGAAAAAACTACTTTTATTATTGATCCCTATTGGTCTCGGTCTTGCGACTTACTATTTCTACAGTGAGTACAATAGAAAGCCTGCAGCGATGACAGAATTGAAGTCTGTGAATGTATTTACGCCAGAAGAACTTTATTCAGAGTTTAAAAATAATGAAGCAAGTTCCAATGAAAAATATTTGAATAAACCAATAGAAGTAATTGGTAAAGCAATTGCGGTGAATAAAGGTGATGATGGTGTTACGACAGTGACCATTGACTCTGGAGACCCAATGGGTGTCATCAGTTGTGAAGTTGCAAACACTGAGTTGCAAAAAACTGCAATCATCGCTGCTCAAGATAATATAAGAATTAAAGGAATTTGCACAGGATTCTTAACCGATGTAATATTAAAAAATTGTGTCATTATTTCTATTGATAACAAATTATAAAAAAAATTAAAAACATGAAAAATTTATTGTATTTCATTTTCTTTTTTTCTTTTAGTTTTATTCAAGCACAGAATAAATACTTTTCAAAAGATGCAAAGGTTCATTTTTTTTCAGATACAAAAATGGAAAAAATTGAAGGGACGAATAATAAAGCTGTGTGTGTATTAGATGCATCCACAGGAGCTTTAGAAATGAGTTTATTAGTTGCAGGATTTAAATTTGAAAAAGCATTGATGGAGGAACACTTTCAAGAGAATTATATGGAGATCAGTAAATTTCCAAAATCAGGATTCAAAGGAAAAATTTCAAATATTAGTTCAGTGAATTTTGAAAAGGATGGTACATATCCTGTTGATGTAACTGGACAGTTGACCATTCATGGTGTGACTAAAGACATCACTACCAAAGGTAAAATCGATATCGCAAAAGGCGTGATTTCAGCCTCCTCTACTTTTGATGTGGCATGTGAAGATTATAATATTGCAATTGCAGCATTGGTGAGAGATAAAATTGCCAAATCAATTAAAATTGATCTAATCGCAAAATTGCAGAAATTGCAGAAATAAAATTTAATCATCTGGGCGTAAATCAACTATTTACGCCTTTTCTTTTTCAAACAATTCTAAATCAACCAAATGAAAAAAACATTACAATTTCTGGTTTTGATTCTATGTCTGTTCGCTACAAAAACTATAATGGCGCAAGATGATCTATTGTCTATTCTTGGACCTGAAGAAGAGACTACGCAATATGCTAATGCGAGTTTCAAAACAAATAAAATCATTAACCTTCACAGTATAGAAAATACAGCTCCAGGTGTTTTGGATTTTAAAATAGCTCATCGATTTGGATTTATCAATGGTGGTGCCTATGAGTTTTTTGGTTTAGATCAAGCCTCTATGAAATTAATATTTGATTATGGAATTACTAAAAATCTCCAAGTTGGATTTGGAAGAACTAATTTTGAAAAAGTTTACGACGGTTATTTAAAATATCGATTGCTACATCAATCTAAAGGCAAACGGAATATGCCTATATCATTGAGTTATGTAGCAGGTATTGCAGTAAAGACTGAAAAATTCACTAATGAAAATAGGACTAACTATTTTACATCAAGACTGTATTACCATCATCAACTACTAATAGCAAGAAAATTTTCAGATAATTTTACATTGCAATTGACCCCTTCATTATTGCATCGCAATCTTGTAGAAAGCACTGCTGTGGAAAATGATGTGTATTCCATTGCAATTGCAGGTCGACAAAAGTTAACTAAAAGAATGGCTATCAATGTAGAATATATTTATAATCTCAACGGACAAATTGATCCCAAGTATTTCAATTCATTATCAGTAGGTTTTGATATTGAAACTGGCGGACACGTATTCCAATTACATTTTACCAATTCAACATCAATGGTAGAGAAGGGATTTATTGCTGAGAATACAGGCGATTGGACAAAAGGAGATATCCATTTTGGTTTTAATTTAAGCCGAGTATTTACATTGGTTAAGCCAAAGCATAAAGATTAATAAGTTGACTCTAATAGAACGGAAAGCTTTACTATTAGAGTTTGCAGATAAGTATAATCATTTTGATTTTATTCAACATGATCCTATCAGCATTCCACATCAATTTTCGAAAAAACAAGATATAGAAATCATTGGATTTTGGGTCGCTATGTTATCTTGGGGTAATCGCAAATCCATTATAAATAAAGGCAAAGAATTATGTCAATTATTGGAGAATGCGCCGCATGATTTTATTATAAATCACTCTGATCATGATTTGAAGCGATTTGAGAAATTTGTACATCGCACTTTCAATGCCACTGATGCTCTTTATTTTATTTCATTTTTTAAATTTTGGTATTCAAAGAATGACAGTTTAGAGTCGGCATTTGTCCCTGAATTATATGGTGATGAACTTACCGTTGAATCCCATTTAGAATCATTTCATGCCAAATTCTTTTCTTTAGAACACATCTCGATAAGAACAAAAAAGCATGTCTCAAAGCCATCTTCAAAATCAAGGTGTAAGCGGCTTGCCATGTTTCTGAGATGGATGGTAAGAAATGACCAAAGCAAAGTCGATTTTGGATTGTGGTCTGGCATTAAATCATCACAATTGGTTTTACCACTTGATATGCATGTCGAAAAAACGGCGCGAAAGTTGGGAATGATTACTAGAAAACAACTGGATTGGATGACAGTATTAGAGCTTACAGATTCTTGTCGTAGAATATGTCCAGAAGATCCTTGTAAATTGGATTACGCATTGTTTGGAATGAGTATTGCAAAAAAGGAATGATTTTAATCAATATGTTTTAAATTTGTATCTAAATAGAACTAAAAATAGAGGATTATGCAAAAAAAATTAATGCTAATTTGTCTTATGGCTATACTTGCCATACCCATTTTTTCTCAGAAAAAATCTGTAAAATTTAAAGAAGCTAAGGGTGTAGATCATGTACCTGAGAGAACAGTGATGCAAAGTGAGGGAGCTCTCAATGGAGTTAAGAAACTTTCGTCTGTAGAGGGAATTACTGAATATGAACTGGATAATGGACTCCGTGTATTATTGTATCCTGATCAATCAAAACAGACGATCACTACAAATATTACCTATAAAGTAGGATCGCGTCACGAAGGTTATGGTGAGACAGGGATGGCCCATCTTTTGGAACATTTAGTGTTCAAAGGCACACCAAATCATCTAGATATTCCTAAGGAATTATCTAGTCATGGTGCAAGACCAAATGGTACCACTTGGTATGATCGCACCAATTATTTCGAGACATTTAACGCCACTGAAGAAAACCTGCGCTGGTCCCTCGATCTTGAATCAGATAGAATGATTAATTCATTCATTGCAAAAAAAGATCTTGAAAGTGAAATGACAGTGGTAAGAAATGAATTTGAATCAGGCGAAAATGATCCTTCTGGAGTATTAATGGAGCGGGTGATGTCGACTGCTTATTTATGGCATAATTATGGTCAAAGTACGATTGGAGCAAGGTCTGATATTGAAAATGTTCCAATTGAAAATTTGCAAGCTTTTTATAGAAAATACTATCAACCTGACAATGCGGTTTTAATGGTGGCTGGCAAGATCAACGAAGAAAAAACAATTGCATTGGTTAATCAGTATTTTGGTAAAATCCCTAGACCATTAAGAAAGTTAACGCCTACTTATACATCTGAGCCCATCCAAGATGGCGAGAGATTGGTGACCTTGAGAAGGGTTGGAGATGTCCAAGCTGTTTCATGTATGTATCATATTGCTCCAGGATCACATCCCGATGCTTCGGCAGCTGATGTTTTGATCGAACTCATGACGGCTCAACCTGCAGGAAGACTGCATAAAGCGCTTATTGAAACGAAGAAAGCTTCAAGTCAGTTTGGCTGGTGTGCCACACTTAATGAACCTGGATTTGCATATTTCGGTGTGTCCGTATTAAAAGAAAAATCCTTGGATGAAGCAAAAAATACTTTGTTGACTACTATTGATAATATTTCAAAATCACCGGTTAACGCAGAAGAAGTAGAACGAGCAAAGACAAAATTGTTAAAGGATTTTGAAATGCAATTCCGCAATACAGAAAGAGTAGGAACTGGAATTTCAGAATATATAGGAATGGGAGATTGGAGATTGGCTTTCATTACAAGAGACTATTTAAGAAAAGTTACTGTAGAAGATGTTCAGCGAGTTGCCCAAAAATATTTCAAACCCTCGAATAGAACAATTGGTGTGTTTATTCCAGAAACCAATCCTGAGAGAGCCGAGATCCCATCGAAGCCGAATATTGAAAATTTGGTGGATGGATATGTTGGAGATCCTCCAATAGCTCAAGGTGAAGATTTCGATCCATCACCTTCAAATATTGAAAAAAGAACACATAAATACCAAGTGCCTAATTCAATAAAATATGCATTTTTACCGAAGTTGACAAAAGGAAATGTAGTAAATGCAAATTTGATATTACGTATGGGAGATCAGAGTAATTTACAAGGATTGGGAACTTTATCAATGATGACATCTGCTATGCTAAGTCATGGAACTAAAACGATGAGTCGTCAACAAATAAAAGATGAATTTGATAAATTGAAAGCAAGGGTTAATTTCTTTGGTTCAGGGCAAGTAGCTGGTGTTAGTATTCAGACTACAAAAGAGAATCTACCTGCTGTGATGAAGATCGTGGTTGATATATTAAAAAATCCTGCTTTTCCAGAAAAAGAATTCGAAGAACTTAGAAATGAGAAATTGGCAGAAATTGAAGAACAAAAATCTGACCCTCAAGCTCAAGTAAGTAATACTTTCCAAAGATTGCTCAACCCATATCCAAAAGAGGATATTAGATATGTTAATACTATAGATGAAAATATTTCAAATTTGAAATCTGTAAATATCAATGAGATCAAAAAATTCCATGAAGATTTCTATGGTGCAAATGAAGCTACATTTAGTATAGTGGGAGACTTTGATGAAAAAGACATGAAGGCTTTAGTTGAAAAGGAATTTGGAACTTGGAAAAGTAAAAAACCGTATTCAAGGGTCGAAGACAAATTTATTGATGTAAAAGCTGAAAATATCAATATCGAAACACCTGATAAAGCCAACTCTATGTTCCTTGCAGGATGTAACTTGGAGATCAAGGATTCTGATCCAGAATATCCGGCTATGGTCATGGCAAACTACATCCTTGGAGGTGGATTTCTTAACAGTCGATTGGCTACACGAATTCGTCAAAAAGAAGGACTTAGTTATGGCGTTGGATCACAATTTAGTGCTGATGCACTAGACAAATCTGGAGGCTTTACAGCTTATGCAATCTATGCACCAGAGAATAGAGATAAATTAGAAAAAGCATTTAAAGAAGAAATTGAAAAAGTAATTAAAGATGGTTTTACTGAACAAGAACTTGCTGACGCTAAATCAGGATATCTTCAATCGCGCACAGTAAATCGTGCACAAGATCAAATGTTGGTAGGTGCATTAAATAGTAATTTATTTATCAATAGAGATATGTCATATACTGAAGATTTTGAGAAGAAAGTTCAGAATCTAAAAGTGAGCGATTTGAATCAAGCATTCAGAAAACATATCAGCCTTGACAAAATTTCAATCATCAAAGGAGGTGACTTCGCCAATAAATTAAAGAAACCATAATAGACAGATAGGGTTTTTATTCCAATAGGAAGCAATTAAAATATGCTATACAAATTGTATAGCATATTTTGTTTCCTTTTGTACAACTATTATTTTTCTTTAATTTGGATGTAACAGTTTGGTCTCGGTTGTTTGTCCACTTTGATTGATATTATCAGAAACTATAAACCTCAAAATTTCAGTGATTGACCCTTTAAAATTTACGGATAGACCGAACACGCAAAGGTGTACTTTTAGTTGGAGCATAGGATGTGTTTGTTGCAAAATCAAATGCTATGGCACTATTTGGAACTGAACCTGTAGAAGTCCAATATCTACCGATCCCGAGACTTTCTGTATTGTTATCCATATCTGTATCTAAAACTTTATTAATGATATATCGAGAATTATTAATTAAAATAAATTCATCTACAGAAGGTAAGTACCAACCTGATACTCCTACTTGTGTTGAATCTCTGGCTTGCTTTGCCGCACTTTTTGTATGGCCCTGCTGATTTATAATGGATTTGGTATTAGTTTCACCATCCCAAGTAGTCATTTCTGCAGAGCCTACCGTTATACCAGTGCTATTGTTCACTGTACTCCAAATTGACTCATCAGAACCAACATTCTTAAGAGACATAATCAAGCCCTTTTCAATTCCTTTTTCTTTAAACAAATAAAATATTATGCCTCCATTAAATTTTTCGCCAATAAAATGTGTATATTCAGAACTATTGCTCGGTGTCCAAACTCCACTTTTGTATGTTAATACTTGTGATTCAGTTGGTTTTGTTGTACTAATAAATTGATTTTGAATTTTTTGAACAGTGAGATTCTTATATGGGCCTACAACGTCTCCAGCAGCGTCCGATGTAGTACCATTTTCATCAATTGATGGCTTCCAACTAGTTCCATTCCATTTCAATACTTGACCTATTGTTGCATTCTGAGAAGCTATTTTTAGAGAATTAACACTTGTACCATCACCAGTTAAACTCAGATCAGTTACTACCTTTTGAGTACCCCAATTATCTCCAACACCAGTATCTCCTTTCATCCCTTGTTGACCTGGTAATCCTTGTGGACCTGGATCTCCTTTAGAGCCTTGTGGGCCAACATCTCCCTTCATTCCTTGGATACCTTGTATTCCTTGCACCCCTTGTTCTCCTTTAGGGCCTTGTATCTGGCCTACATCCACAAAAGTAGATCCATCCCAAACATGTCCATGCCCATTATCTGAGGTAATATACATGTCTCCTTTTGTTAACACAACATTATTGGGATTGGGTAGATTGGATTTGGATGCGACACTGCCTTTAATCGTCACACCACCTCCTTGTAGTCCTTGAATTCCTTGTGGACCTCTTTCCCCCATAGCCCCTGTATCTCCTTTATCGCCTTTGTCGCCTTTATCTCCCTTGTCGCCTTGCATTCCATTGCCAGCCACCCATTCTGTTCCATTCCACATTAAAATTTGCCCATTTGAAGTTCCTTTCGTAGATATTGTATTGGCTGTTTTACTTGACAAGGCATAAGGGACACTATTTAATGGAGAAGTACTTATGATTTGACCATCAGCTTTCACTTGAATAAAATATTGATTTACATTAAAATCCAATAAAGCTAAATCATTGCCATTTTTTGATCCAATAATTAAATTTACAATTCCGAAATCGTTGCTTTGAACTTGATGTGATTCAATAAATTTTATACTTCCATTTTGAGAACCTTCTAAAAGTAAAATATCAACATTTAAATTTTTTCTTTGACTTATTGTTCCATCAGAATTCCTAATCGACATTTGGTAATTAAATTGATTGGGAATACCTTGGGCTAACAAAAAATTAGAAGTTAATAATAAAAGTAAAATAAAAATCTTGTTGAACATAAATATAGATTTTAAAGTGTTTGTAATATAAATACAATAAGTAAGTGATTTTAAAATAAAAATGCCAATCCTATCTCATGAGATTGGGTGCTTATACTTTTTATATTATTCAAAGGATATTCAAATGAGTAATTCAAATCAATGGAGAATTTTTCTTTTGCAAAATAATTACCTATCGGAAGACCAAGATCAAAATGAAAAGCAGTCAAGGCAAATTTATCAGAATATGCTATTCTAAACCCTGGAGCAAATCCAATTAATCCTTTATGTTGATATTTAAAATAAACATCTTGGTCTAGTAGAAACTGATAATTAATCTTTGAAAATGTTTTAATCTCTATATAACTTAATCTTTTATAATCTTCACTATAGAATTTAAAATATTGTGTGTGGAAACTTATCACAGGAACATTTGGCCCAATGGCTTTTTTTCCTAAATTAACTTTAGCTGCATTCATTAAAGCAATTCCTATTGTAAAATTACTTGTTGTTGAAATGTTATTGGAAAAGCTCAATCCTGTCCCAACACTTATATTAGAAAACAAATCACTATTTCCAACAATCAGATCATTTGCTTGAGCAATTGAAAAATTTGCAGGATTATATTTTTGAGATGAATATGAGCCTAAAAATCCTATGGAAAAAAATGACTTTTCATTTACAAATTTTCTATAAGCAATCCTTGTAGAAAAAGAAAAGGTATTAAAAGGGCCATACTCGTCATTCAATACACCAATTCCAAAAATCATATTTTTTGGTTTCATAAGATCGTATCCCAAGAAATAATTTTGAGGAGCAGCTTCTATTCCAACCCATTGCTTTCGGGCTTGCAGTCCTAATGAATGAGATGGCAAGAATGGATATTTTAAAATATCTGTATTCCATGCTGCAGGATTATATAAGACTGCAGTATTACTTTGATTATAGTTTACTGGCAATAAACTTTGAGTATATGCATGATTACTACACAAAACAACACAAGCTAAAGTAAAAATCAAATTATAGAACTTAGAGCTTTTCATAAAATATTAATTTTAAATTTTTAAAATAATTATTTAATCTAATTCTGCATGTCTAGGTGCTTCAAATTCACTTTTATGTCTTTCGACTTTATAGTCTTCATAGCCTTTTCTAACAGCCTTGGCTTCCCAATCAAATTGATAATTTCCTTTTCCTCCAAATAATTCCCTTACTTTAAAGCCTTTGTCTGTTCGTTCAACTATTGCCATTCCTTTACTGTTTTCATTCCATGGACTAGTCAATATTGTCAAGGTTGATGGATTTGCCACTATTTGAAAATGTTCTGGAAATAAAATTTCTGCCTCACCATTCACCAGTGTAGCTGTTCCTCTAGTATATGCAGCAGCTTCAGGTCCTTCAATACATGCATAAACTATTCTCCCATCTTTTGTCCTAGGATCATCCATGACGAAGCTCTTCATATCACCCCAAACAATTCCTTGATTACTGGAATTGACATAAAGTCCTGCTTCTCCATTGCCACTATAGTTTACCGTTATAGAGCCATAATTTCCATTAATTGATCCAGCATAAACTACTCGATTTCCATTTAGTCCATTCAAATCTAGATATGAACCTCCTCCATTCTCAGTGCCTAGATTAAATAGAGTTATATTATTAGTTGATTTTATAATATTCCCTGTAGCACGTAAAGTTCCAGAAAGATCAAGATCATAACTTGGCGTAGCATCATTAATCCCTATTCTACTTGAAGAAAAATACATATTAGAATTTGCTAAAGTATTTGAACTAATGAAATATGGAATTCGAGCTGATGAACCAGTCCCCAATATCCCTAAATTTTCTATTTTAAAATCATCTGCAGTAACAGTGGTTAGACCAATTCCATTTCCTGGAGTAATTTTAAATGCTGGAGCATATTTCCAACTTGTTCCATTGAGATCAGTAACATATTTAATCACACTACCAGAAGGCACTCCTGTTGTGGCAAAATCTTCTGGTTTCAAAGTAGAATTCAAAATATGTGAAGTTGTAACTTTATTTGGAGCTAAAGTTGGGTTAGGATATGTTCCAGAAAGATCCCCTCCCGCAGGTCCTGTGGGAACAGAACTACCAACGTCTCCAGGAGTCCATGCAGTACCATTCCACTTTAACACTTGTCCAGTAGTCGCGCTTTGTTGGGCTAGACCTATGCCATTTCCCACTACACCTGTTCCTTTTAGGCTAATGTCAGTCACAACGACCTGATCTCCCCATTTATCCGCTGCTCCAGAGTCTCCTTTTGGGCCTATATCTCCTTTTGGGCCTATATCCCCTTTGTCTCCCTTGTCACCTTTTAATCCCTGTGGTCCATTATCCCCTTTCACACCCTGAAGACCTTGAACACCAATATCTCCTTTATCTCCTTTTAGCCCTTGCGCACCTGTATCCCCTTTGTCTCCTTTATCTCCTTTATCACCTATTGGTCCTTGTGGTCCTCGAATTGCTCCTACATCATCAAAACTACTTCCGTTCCACACATGTCCATGACCATCATTTTGAGTAATATACATATCTCCCAATTGATTATTTATTATTGGCAAATTTGCTTTGGTGAGGACACTTCCCTTAATAGTCACCCCAGCTCCAGGGTCCCCTTTAGGACCTTGCACCCCTGGATCTCCTTTTGCTCCTTGTGGACCTATTGGTCCTTGGCTTCCAGTATCTCCTTTGGGACCCGGTGAGCCTGCTCCCGCAACCCAATCAGTGCCATTCCAAATCAGTACTTGCCCTACTGAACTAGCTGGAATTGTGACATTTTGTGACACCTTACTTGCTAATGCATAAGGAACACTTACCAACTGTGTGGTACTTACCTCAGTGTCATCCGCTTCAATTTTTAAAAAATAATTCTGTTTACTAAAATCAACTTTAGCAAGATCCGTCAAATTCACTGACCCGATTGTCAAATTGACAACCCCAAATTTATTAGTAGTGCTTCTGTGTGTTTCCGTAAACACAACTTTACCTGTAGTTGAACCTTCTAGAATACTTACATCTATTTTAACATCCTTATTGGCTAATATAGTACCATCAATATTATTGCGAAGTGAAACTTGAAAATTAAACTTGGGTGGAATACCTTGAGTCAATGCAACTGTTGCAATTGATAAAAATACATTTAAAATTAGAATATTTTTCATACTATTTTCTTTTAATTGTGATTAATCCTTTTTGAATAATTTCACCATCTTGGTTATCATACTTTAAAATATATAAATAAACATCATCAATCAACTCATTTGAATTAGTATCTTTACCATCGAAAGGATCAATATAATGTGCATTACTAAAAACATTTACTCCCCATTTATTATACAAATCCAATCTAGCATTAACTGCATTATTGGGTAACAAATCTATATATTCATTTACTAAATCACCATTAGGTGAAAAAATATGATTGATGCCTTTTTGAGGCTTATCGACTTTAGTATTTCCTTCTAAAAATGACTGTTGGAATCCAAAAAGAAATTGTGGATCATCTTGATTGATTACAAGTTCTCCTATAGTCCAGCTAAAAATAAAAGAACTCGTATTTCCAACTGATCCAGATGTAGACAAGAGTGCTCGATCTACTATAGTATTTTGCGCATCAATACAATGAGCTAAAACCATTAAAGTTAAACCAATTAAAAATTTCATATCAATTAATTTGAAGGTAATTATAAATATTTTTCTCTTTAAACAAATCTATTAATAAGTCAAATGATTCAAACTGTATTTGATTCACTTTCTTCTTTAGCGGCACAATTTTTTTATCAATAAAATCTATTCTTTCATTAGATTTTAAAATTAAGTAATCTAGTGATAAAAAGTATTTGTTATCTTTTGTCCATCTATTTTTTACTTCATTTACGCTAATTATAAATTTATCTTTCGTACTAAACAAGACCCGTTGGTCGGATGGTTCAAGTATATTTTCACGCAAATGCACAGTAAAAATTTTTCTAGTTTTATCATAATTTTTCTCATAGTCTAATTCCACAATAGCTTTATGAATCGTTTGAGTCACTTCTGCTTGTGCAAAAGTTCTGCTTTGAAAAAACAATACAATTAAAATAAATAATAAAATTTGAGTCTTCATTTTAGAATAGCTTTTATTCGTTGATTATATTCATAATAAACCTTTTTAAAGGCTTCATTTGATCTTAAACAGCTTTCAAATATTGGGTCATTCTTATTCCAACCTTTAGCTGTAAAAACTTTTAAATCCTTCTCCTTTATAACTTGTTCCGCGATAATTTGAAACTCTTGCAAAATATCTTCACAGGACTTTGATTTATGGATGCTTGTATCAACACCCACACTCAGTTTTCTTTTATAAAGACTGTCTGCGATTGATTCATTTCTTAACTTCTGCTTATTGTTTTGAACAAGCTTATTGCTACTTTCTGCTTTTGGTTCACTATTGTTTGCATTTGAAATCTGAGTATCAATATCAGAAACTAAGACCTGATTTACCAATTGGTTTTCTGTTCCAATTATAGATACATCTTTTAGCTCCTTGCCTTTGTTTTTACAATAAATAAAACATAATAAAATTAGGGTTACATATAATTTATTCATACTTAGGTTCTGTTATATACTAAATCTCCGGGTGAATGTCGTAAAACTTGCTTTATAACATAATTACTGACTAGCATTGAAGTCAGAATAAATATTAATGCCACAAATATAATATAAATATTATTAAGATTTAAATAATTAAATTTAAAAATTAAATAAATTGAAAATTGAAATATTGACAATAAAGCTATGGATACAAACATGGAATATAGTACCATCTTTAATATGATTGATAAATAAGATTTTAGTAATAACTCTTTACTAATTCCAAAAGCTAAAAAAGTACCTAAATTCTGTTTAATTTTTTCAAAATGATCTTTTATCAAAAAGAAAATAAAAATCACGAAACTTAAAATTCCTATTATACTCATAGTTATAATTGCAAAAACAACCAAGGTTGTCACATAAGCAAAATTATTCTTGTCCTCAATTTCAGAAATATCAATTTCAACTTCATACTTCTTCTTGATTAATTCCTTAAATTCCTTTACTTTAGTCAATTCAGTAAAATTAAATGCTAAATACTGTGGAATCTCAAATGTAGATCTATATGCTTTACAATGCCAATCAATATTTAATGCAACTTCATCTCCAACTATGTCCTTTATCTTATCCAAATACATTGGAATTTGATCTTCAGCTATGAAGTTCTTAAAATAAAATCTTGATGTAAAATATCCTCGCGATCCAAAACAATTTATCTCATTACTCTCAATACTTTCGACTCTATTATTTTGAAATTCAAAATGATATTTTGAAATATCCTCCTTTGAAATTATGTCTATTTCTGATAAATTGCCAACCCTAAAAAATCCTGAAAGTGAAACTGGGTCCGTAATCAAATTCATAAATTCAGCGCTACAAATCATGTCAGCGTAATTAGGTATATTGTATAAAACACCTACTACTTTTATCAATAAACAGCGATCATCTTTATAAAGAGGTAGTTCTATCAATTTATCTTCAGTCCATTCCAATCCTAAAACATCAAACATCTGCTTTGATATATAAATAGAACATCCTTGATCAACTCCATCTAGATCTGAAAACAATCGAAATACATTATCCTTAACTAAAAGTTGTCGAAATAAATCTTCCTCATAACTGATAGAGCGAATATAAAACTCCTTATCATGTACTGACAAAAAGTCTCTTGTGTAAACTTGTTTTAAATTCTGGTTATACTCAATGATATTCTTTAAATTAAATTTTGCCCTACTTTCATCTGTTGAAAGATCTTTTATCATAGTTTTAATAGTATCTCTCATACCATATAACACAGGAAGGTCAACCCAATTGGTATAAGGATTATCCATTCTTAATTTGAGATTCTTGTATAATCCATAAGAGAATGCGATCCCACCAAGACTCATTACTAAAATACAAATTAGGATTACAATATTCATACCTCGCCTTCCAATTAAGGAACGAAACTCATTTGACTTTAAGATACTTATATTGCTATGTTTAGTCATTTTGCATTTTTATCAAGTACCCATTAATTTAATATTTTGAATTTTCTGACCAGTTGAATTGAACCAACTGTCATTCATTTTAATCAAATTATTATTAGAATGGATATAACCACAAAATCCATTTGAACATTTACGCATTAATATTGGAACAATGATATCTCCAAATTCTTGTGCTAAGCTCAAATCATGGCTTACTGCTACCACAGTGCGATTTGATTTTTTAATTTCATTTTTTAAAACATTAAATAATTTTTTCGAACTTACAGAATCCAAGTTCCCTGTAGGTTCGTCAGCAAATAGAATTTTGAAAGGTGCTAATAGTGATCGGACAAAAGCAACCCTTTGTTTTTGCCCACCAGATAATTTGCTAATATTCCTGTTTTTTAAGCTTAAATCAAGACCCAAACTTTCCATTAATATATGTAATTCACTTTCTCTATGAACATTTGCAGAATTAATCTGATGATCCATAGTAAAAATCATATTTTCATAAGTAGAAAAATTTGCCATTAAAAAATTATTTTGAAAAAGAAAGCTAAAATTACTTTTTCTTAGTTCAGACAATGTAGCATCATTTTTTGACCATATATTTTTAAAATCAATCTTATCATTCTCATCTTGATAATAAGAAAATTCTTTTGAATTATTGCTGTCTATTGTATTAGTCATCAATCCCAATGACTCTATTAAGGTACTCTTTCCAGCACCGCTAGGACCAATGATGAAATAAATTAATCCCGTATCGATTTCCAATCTATCGATCTCCAGAACAGGATTTCCTGTGCTGTATTGAAGAGTAACATTTTCAATATGAAAGATCTTTTCGGCCATCTTAGAATGCTTCGTCAAATGGAATCCAAAAATAAGTTTCTCCAGTCTGTGTCACATATATATAATCGTCAAACATTTTAGGTCTATTCATCATATTGCTCAATCGGTCTTTTTTTGCAATAATCTCATCTACAAATTTCAAGATGACATCCAGATGCATTTTATCACTTGTCAAATCTCGTATAGTAAAATTGCCTTCTCTATCAAATGTAAATCCATTTCCTGCCAAAGCTCGACAAATTGAATTGAGATCCAAGTCCTTAGGAGCTTTCTTTTTATTGCCTGAATATTTATTAAATAATTCTTTCAGTAAATCTATCAATCCTCTTCTTAGTTCATTCTCAGGCTTATTTCGCAATGAAGAAAAATTCTCCAATTCTTGAACATATCCTATTAACTCCTGCATTGGAAAAAATAATACAGGAGACAATGCATTTTCCTTTGCTATTGGAGATTTTCTTGCGACATATCCTTCTCTATAAAATCTGACTTTTCGTGAAACAAGACTATTGATAACATCTTGTGAAACTTGATTCCCAGAAGAAATAATCAATGACTGCAGTTTTTCAATTATAGTTGAAGCAAATTCCCCTACTGCTGGATCATCTTGTACATCTTGGAATGATTCACCACTTAGAAGTGTCTTATTAAAAAAATCTATGGTTGCTTTTTGGCCTTCCATTATATTCTGAAATGTATTACTAATTGCTTTGGCCATTTCATCCTTACTCATTTCTTTTGATGAGCCAGTTGGCCCAATATATGCAAAAGTGAATGGTCCAATTATCTCACTTCCGTCCTTAGAATTCACAATTTCTGGGTTCTTATAGTCAAGATTTTTCTTTAGTAATGTTCTAATATTTTTTGTTTTTTCAAATAATCCTTTTGAGCTTTCAAGCATAATATCCTCTATTTTATTCTGAAGCTCTTGTCTTAAATAACTATCGCTATACTTTGGATTTATAGTAATGAAGTGAATGTCTTTTTCAACCAATTGATCAGCCAATTCATTTACTGAAACTTTTTCGGGACAAGAATGACAATCTTTCATAAGCAAAGCATCATCATTACAATCTGGATTATTGGCGATTAAATATATTACATTAGTCTCATTTTCGCCAAAACCTGCCTTCAATATCGATTGATTAATTGCATACTGAAGGGTGGTATGTTGATCTGGGCCTTCTTCCAAAAATTCCTGTTTTGAAATAAAATCTGATATCATATCGATATCATTGGATCTATTTTTGATGCTAAAATATGGTGTTTGACCATTTAATTTTGGATCACGGTAGAATGCAACACTTAGATTAATATTTAATTCACTATTTAAATTTTTCTTTATTTCTGAAAGTGAACTGATAATTTCCTCCTTCCATTGTCTCATACTAAGCGAAGCTTCAATAAGAAAAAGTATGTTCCATGAAGCACTTGATTTTTTATATTGAATAAAAGACTGTTGAACTTCATCATTGATTTTCAGATTATCTTGCTTCCCAGGAGGAGAAGAAAGCAATCCTGTCTTAAAGTACTTTTCATCTGAAACAATAGCTGGTAATCTCATCTTTATACCTTTGAATCTCAAACCATCTTTAGATTTATCCTTTTCACTTACCACGACGGGATCATAAATTGCCATTACATTGGCTTGGTTAATCTTTCCAGTATTGAAATATTCAACAGCATCTAATGATTGATAAAATAAATTTACACGAAGTGAAGTATTATCTTTACGTTCTTGATATGCGGATTTAGAAAAATTTGGCTCTAATGCTAGCCTTGTATTCCATGCAGCTTGATTTTCCTCAGGTATCCACCCAAGGACTCTGACATCATGCTGTCTTTTCTCAATAGTATTGTCAGTAGTAAGCAACAACCATCCGTTTTCTTTTTTCAATATAAAGAAGAATTCATATAAAAATTGACTTCCTGAAGCCCCAAAATTTTCTCCAGGACCGTCATATAATTTTATACTCTTGCCAAAATCCCCTCCTTTCCCAGAAGTTAATGCTCTATCACTATATAATAAAAGTGATTTTAAATAAATACCATTTTCACTACTCCTAAGAGTACGCTGCCATAAGACCATACTTTGTTTCTTTACCCATCCCTTATCAGTTATGTCTGTCCCTTTAATAATAGACAAGCTACCATTCTCTAAAGCACGACCTAAATTCACAATATGGATCCAATCTTGTTCTTCCTCCACTACATAATACACTGATTTAAAATCAAGTGTGCCCCTTTGTCCAGATTCTAAATTTGGCTTATTATACGAAATATTTCTTGACCGATCAGACATGACCAACCATGGTCTTAACTTATCATATGAGCTTTTCTGTTTAAGATAATCCTGCATCTCTTTCTCTGGTTTATCCCTTGGATTTTCGATATGTTCAGGTATTCCTAACACTTTTTTAAACTCATCTGCTTGCACAAAAAATGGCAAATAAAAGCTCACTAAAAATAATAAAAACTTTCTCATTTTACAAAATTATAAGTAAGTCCAACTGTAAATCCTACATAATGTGGCTTCAAAGAATTGATTAAAGTCAAATTACTTGAATTAATATTTTCTTTTAAAATTTCGTTGGCAATTATATGATTATCTAATTGTACTGGATTCTCCTTTATCCAATTTGTCAAAGCATAATTTGCACTTATACTCATTCGTAAACGTATCCTAGCATCATGACTCAAATCTACTTCATAGTATGGCTCCAATCCAAAATAAGCATTAAGGCTTGAAGTCGCGTAATGGTTAGAAAAATCAGAATTACCACCAATCAATGTACACCAAGCAGTTTTGTCTTTACCAAAATACTCATTAATAATTGATGCCCCATTTGATCTTGAATTTAAATTCAAGACATATACTGGCTTAACAAAAATTCCAAATCCAAAATCAAATCTCCAAGAATTAATTATGGGTAAATTATAGCCAATTTCAAACTCCAATTGTTGTAAAACAATACTTTCTGTAAACTCACTCAAAATTATTTCAGTCCTATTCACCAAATTTAAACTTAGATCAGATTGAGCTTGAAATTGAATTTGATCCGAATTAAAACTTTGAATGAGTTCAGAATAACGAATCCCAAGAACAAATTTTTTATTTTTAGATTGGCTTAATCCAAGATTATACCGCAATCCACCAAAGTACCCTAAATTAATAACTCTTGAATTAATACCTTGGCTTCCTAATGTATTGTACTTAACTTTTGTAAATGATGAATTAATGCCAGAACTAATTTCCAAACCTGCTTTCCGTTTAGCTTTTTTTTCAACTTCTTGTCCTTTAATCTTCAATATTTTTGTGTTCTTTATATTAAAATCCTCTGGTATAATTATAGTAAATACTAAATCATGTAATTTGCCTTCTTTTATACTTCTTTCTTTTCCCTTTTCAGTAATCATTGTATATAGCAATTTTTTAACTTTCAAATTAACCTCAAATTCTTTATTATCGCTCAAATATTTCATATCTTCAACATATACAGACGTTAAAAACAATTTATTTTTGTCTAAGCCTCTTCGGTAATATGTAGCAATAAAATCAACATAATCATTTTGTGTGCCATGGACTGGGTATTCTTTTAGATCATTGAAAACTCTTGCTACAGGTGCGAAAAGTGAAACAAATTTCTTTTGGCTTTCACTCGTAACCATGGCATCCTCTTGATCTTTAAAACTTAAATCAACCATAGTATTATACTGTTGATAGTTCAATAAAAACTGTTGTAATAATTTCTTTGACATCTCCAATTTTTCTTTATCAATATTTTCTCCAATTTTTGAATCCTTATCAACTTTGATTTCAAGCTGTTCAATCTGAGCATTTAGTCTACTATAACTAGAGCAAATTAATATTATAAAAAAACACAACTTATAGATCTGCATAATTATTTAATGATTATAAATTTTTTAATATTATTCCTTGTATAATCCTTATTCACACTTATATAATATACTCCAGCTGGGATATCTGTATCAAGATGAATGTCTATAACTTGATTTGGATTTTCCACACGAAAATCAGATTGCTTTACTTTAATTCCATATTGCTGAAATATAGTATAAGAGTATTTTCCAACTTCAAAAAAGCTTAAAAGCATTTTAAAACTGCCTTTATTTGGATTTGGTGCAATATTGAAGGAGGGTATAACAGCTTCGTCTAAACAATTCTTTTCTTCAAAATTTCTTACAGAATATACAGTTCCACAATTCTCGGGGGCCAAACAATTAAAAGTTCTCATAAAAATTTTGCTACTCCCTATTGAAATACTGTCTAGAACTAAGGCTTTACTTGTATCTTTTCTAAATGCATATTCCTTTAAAACATTATTGTTTGAATAAATAAACCATTCAAAACATTTCTCAACAATATTGTTATAAATCAAATTATTCTTCCCACATTTAA
>Ga0138256_10001234_pt1 | contig 27588 bp, 22 predicted proteins | sample KNB2016incub_MG_FD_105486 | JGI IMG/M metagenome (GOLD analysis project Ga0138256, IMG submission 105486) | Active sludge microbial communities from wastewater in Klosterneuburg, Austria - KNB2014incub_MG | ecosystem: Engineered > WWTP > Activated sludge > Unclassified | place: Austria...
GCCACCAGGAGCACGATTCCCGCCGAGATCAGCAGAGTGCGGTTCTTGCCGCCTGCGGGGGGCCGGGGGTAAAAATCGCCGCTGTCATAGCTCTGCGAATCGCTGATTTCGGTAATGTGTGTCATAGGCTATTTTCGGCGGTTTTTTTCCTTTTCCATAGTGGGATTTATGGACGATAAATGTCTTGTAGGCCGCACTGCAGTACGGCCTCATAAGACACGCAATGACAAGACAAATCAGCATATTCACCCTACTGGCGCTACTCGCCACCGGCTCGCTCTCTGCGGCCGTCCCGATTATCGACGCAGTCAACACACAGACGGCCGTCACACTCAAGCGCGGTGAATTCGACGTCGCGGTCACCGGCTATGACGGCGGCGGCATCATGAACCGCAGCATTCTCGGCGTACACGACAATGTGTATCTGGGCGTGGCTTTCGACGTCGAAGGCGCCATCGGGCAAAACGATGCAAGGTTCAATATTCCCGGCGTTATCGCGAAGGCCAAACTCACCGACGGCTGGGCCGATTTTCCGATTCTACTGGCGGTCGGCTACGACTCATTCATTGCCGGGGCGCGCAGCCGCGTGCAGAGCGACAACCCCTATTACCGCATGATTATGGGGCCCTACTTCACCGTCACCAAACCGATCTACCTTTTTGGCGAAGAACAGCACCTGCACGCGGGTATTCGCACACCGATTCAGCCGACCGCTTCGCCGGAAGACACAGAACTCTACTTCGCTATGGATTTCCCGATCGGGCAGTTCATACCGATTTTCGAAATGCAGCACATCTTTTTCGATGGTAACCGCCTCAAGGAGACGCTGTTCAACCTCGGTCTGCGCTTCCAGTTCTTTGATCACCTCGCGTTCGAAGTCGATATGATGATGGGTATCGGTATGAAAACGAATCGTATGATTGTGTTTGAATACCTCGATAGATTTTAGATATTGTCGCCTGTCGCCCGTGGCGTAGCACCGGGCGACAGGCGAACAAAATGCAAACAGACGAATTAATAAAAAGCTGGCGCGAGAACGCTGGCAAGACTTACTTCAAAGAAGAACTCGACGAGCGCGAGCCGCTGGTGCGCGAGATTCTTGAACTCAAAAAACAAAAGAACGCACTGATTCTCGGGCACAACTACATGACGCCGGACGTGTATTATGGCATTTCCGATTTTGTCGGCGATTCACTCGAACTCGCACGCCGTTCGCGCGATTCTTCCGCAGATATCATTTTATTCAACGGTGTGCACTTCATGGCCGAAACCGCCAAGATTCTGAATCCCACACGCAAGGTGCTGATCGCCGATCTCAAAGCCGGCTGCTCACTGGCCGAGAGTATGACGGGCGAGGATGTCCGCAAGCTCAGAAAACAATATCCCGGTGTGCCAATCGTTTCTTATATCAACTGCACGGCCGATGTGAAGACCGAAGTCGATATCATCTGCACGAGCGCCAACGCGGTGAAAATCGTCGAAAGCCTGCCTTCCGATACGGTGCTGGTGGTGCCCGACGGCTATCTCGCGATGAATATACAGAAGCACACGAAGAAAAAGATTATCCCGTGGGCCGGCAAGTGCATGGTGCACGAGCTTTATACTGAGTTCGACGTCGCGAGCGCACGTAAAAGTTTTCCCGAAGCCAAAATCATCGCACACCCCGAATGTAAAGATACCGTGACGGCAAAAGTCGACTTCACCGGTTCGACCTCACAGATGGGCAAATACATCCGCGAATCAGGTTCGAAGCAGGTGCTGCTGATGACCGAATGTTCGATGGGCGACAACCTGCGCGCGGAATTTCCCGAAGTCACCTTTATTTCATCGTGCCAGACTTGCCCGCACATGAAGAAAATCACGCTCGAAAAAGTGCGCGATGCGTTGAAATACGAACAGTTTGAAATTCAACTGAGCGAAGACACGATAAAGCGTGCGCGCGCATCGCTCGACCGCATGCTAGCCGTGGTTTAACAGATCGGTTGATCCGATGCGGCCGCGCCGCACCGGATCAACTGCTGCAATCGGCTTCGGATCAGCCGAGGACTTTGAAGGAGTCCGCGATTTTTGTGGACACGTCTTTGTATTGCTCTGCACCCTGATCGGCGAAGGTGACAATAATCACGTACATGGCAGCCCCTTTGCGCACGGCCATAATCAATTGGTGAATTTTCACACCCTCGTTTTCGATCATGTAATAGCCTGCACTCCCCTGATCTGCGTTCATATTGGCGAGATCGTCGCTCTGCGCCGCGCGCTTATCAGCCGGCAACTGGTTCACGTGCTGCGCCCCGGCTGATTTTTCCACTTCGGTCAAAAACGTGTCTGTCGGAGTGCCCGCTTCCACTTCGGACCGGATCACCTGCACATTTGCCAGATTGTCTTTAGATAACAACATCAGGTTAATGCCGTCCTGATTCGTCTTTTTTTTCCAATCTCCCGGATATTGTATGCTAAACTTGGCCTTGCGATCACTGTGCGTGCGCATTGCCGCACCGTATGCTGAACCTGCAACAAGAACGATTGCGCTTGCTACGAGAATTAACTTTTTCATTTTTCCTCTTTATCTGGGGATTAATTGCCACACCAGTTCCCCTATCCGGCGCAGCACGGTCGCCCGTGCGCCAGAAAAGGTAAATCCACCGAAAAAGCAAGTACAGAAACCAGATACGCCTTGACGTGCCGCCTCTTGCCCCGGCGCATAATATGTGTCGATGAAATACGGGTTACTGCTTTTTCTGGTCGCAACGGCCAGTTGGGCACTGGACAGCGCCACGGAAAAATCGCCGCACACTAATTCCGCACTGCGTGATAAGTTGCTGCGGGCGCGCCCCGACTGTACGGTCGTTGCCGAAAACGCCGCATACCTGATATCCCGGGGCGAGGCGAATGAAACCGAGGTGATCGCCGAGTGGAAATCTCTGTGCGGCGAGAATGAGCTTTCGCTGCTTTATGAACTTTCCGGAAAGCTCGATTCGCTCGACGCGAACTCGCCGCAAATCGACTGGAAGCTGTGGATGATCCTCAACAACCGGCAGCTCCACCGCAACACAGCCTATAAAAACCCGGAGTTCCACCGACTGCTCTCCAGGCGCGCCTCGGCGAGTGCGCCCCGCGGAACCGATGCGCAATTGCTGAAACTCTGGTTCACCAGCGGCAGAACGGCTTTCCGCAGCCAATTGAAAAACACGAATACTGGCAAACTGCACGAATTTGAAAAAGAAGACTGGGCGCTGCGCCAGACAAATATGTCGATGCTGCTGGCGGCAAATGCCGGGGCCTGGGTACCGACGGGGAATCTTGCGCGCATGGGTAACCATCCCACTCTCGGCTTTCTGGTGGGCATCGGCGTGGGTGACTGGACTTTCAACATGGCTATGGATTTCCGTTTCCTCAACACACCGGCAGATTACCTCTATTACGATCCCAATACGCGCAGCCTGCAGCCGACGCGCTCGTTTTTTGCGCTGCTCATGGGCTTCGATATCCGTTGGGAATTTCTTAAGGCGGGGCAGTTCTCACTGCTCGCTGCAGCTGCCCTGGGTTATGATCTGATCAGCCACCGCGCCGCCCCACGTTATTCGGGCCTGCGCCCCTCATTCAGCGACAGCTTCAACCTCAATGGCGGCCTGATCTTGCGGTATTATTTTTCGATGGAGCGTGCGGGATTTGTCGAACTCGACGCGCGCGCGCATAAGGTCAGTTACGATAGCACCGGAACCGGCGGCGACGATTTGTCGGGTAATTATTTTACTTTGCTGCTCGCCGCAGGCTACCATCTGCGTTTCGACGATTGAATCGGCAAATTCAAATGCCGGTACTCAGCCAAATAAGCGCCAGATTGCGCGCACGGTCGCCGCGCCGCGCCGAAAACCAGGCAGTGTCTTTGAGCGTATCGCGCTCAAACCACGAAACCTGATGTTCTTGGATACCCAGATCGGCAAATTCTGCCTGCAAGACGGATTTCAAATTTAGCATAAACTTGCCATTTGCCTTGGCGCGGCTGTGCCGCTCGCTGAATTGGCCTGCCACCTCTGCGCCGACTTCGTATGAGCCAGCGCCGATAAACGGCCCTACCACAAACTGCAGATCAGCCGTTTGTACACCATATTCTGCCGTCGCTTGAGCGAGGGTTTTAGTGAGAATACGTTTTTCGAGACCGCGCCAGCCTGCATGCACGGCGCCTGCCAAGGGCGTCGCCGTAGAATAGACCAGTATCGGAATACAGTCGGCGGTGCGGATCAGGAGCGCCGTCGCCATTTCGCGCGAAATCAGCGCATCGGCTTCGCCCATCATTAAAATTTTCTGCGCCGCCGGTGCGACGACCACGACTTCAGCGCCGTGTACCTGCTCAGTGTACGCCAGTCGCTCTATCAGCGTATTGGCCGCGAGCACTGCTTCGTAACGCGCTTCGTAAGTTTCGGCTAGAAACGCCGAATCGCAGCCAATCAGCTGGATGTGCGCTTCGCCGTACGCCGTGGGCACCGAATGTGAAATCACTGCCCTGTCAGTCGCTCGTTTTAAGTACCGATAGAAACGCCTCTTGCGGAATTTCAACCGAACCGATCATCTTCATGCGCTTTTTGCCTTCTTTCTGTTTATCGAGCAGTTTGCGCTTGCGGCTGATGTCACCGCCATAACACTTTGCGGTCACGTTTTTTCTGAGCGCGCTGATCGTTTCGCGCGCAATCACTTTGCCACCGACAGCGGCCTGAATCGCAATCTGGAACTGGTGTTTCGAGATATGCTCTTTCAGCTGCTCGATGACCTGCCGGCCGCGAGCTTCACAGGCCGATTTGTGCACGATCATCGACAGCGCATCGACGCGGTTGCCATGCACGAGAATGTCGAGTTTCACCAGCGTACTTTTGCGGTATTCGGCGAACTCATAGTCGAGGCTCGCATAACCACGCGACACACTTTTGAGGCGGTCGTAAAATTCAAAAATCATCTCGGCGAGCGGCACGAGGTAGATAATCTGTACTGTCGTCGGGTCCAGATAGTTCATCGATACATTTTCGCCGCGTTTGTCTGACAATAATTGCAGAATCGCGCCCATGTATTCGGTCGGCGAAATGATCGCGACTTTTACGTATGGCTCTTCAATATGCGAAATTTCACCCGGATCAGGAAACTCCGCCGGGTTGTTGAGAGTCATCATCGGCTTGTGCTGAAAGTAGATGTGGTATGTGACCGAAGGCGCGGTGGTGAGCAGATTGATATTAAATTCGCGTTCCAGACGCTCTTGCACAATCTCCATGTGCAGAAGGCCGAGATAGCCCACGCGAAAGCCGAAGCCCAAGGCTTCAGAGCTTTCGGGTTCGTAGATCAGCGCCGGGTCGTTGAGCGCCAGTTTGTCCATCGATTCTTTTAAGAGCGGGTAGTCGTCGCCGTTCACCGGGAAAAGCCCCGAGAACACCATCGGCTTGACTTCTTTGTACTTAAAGAGCGGCACAGTCGCCGGCTGGGAGGCGAGTGTGATCGTGTCACCGAGCATAATTTCAGCAACATTCTTGATACCGGTCACAATATAACCGACCTCGCCGGCCTTCAGCGAATCTTGCGGCACGAGGCGCAGCTGCGAGATACCGATTTCATTTACCGGGTGCACGCCCCCCTTGCGCATAAAGGAGATCTGGTCGCCTTTCTTGATCTCACCGTCGAACACGCGGATTTTCTCCACGACGCCACGGTATGTATCGAAGTATGCATCGAACACCAGCGCGCGTGCATGCTGCGCTTCATCGGGAGCGCGGGGGGCAGGTATTTTATCAATGATCGCCTGCATCAGCGCTTCGACGTTGATACCTGATTTGCCCGATACCGGCACAGCATCATCGCCGCTTAAGCCCAGCGACTTGGCGATCTGCTGCCGTGTTTTTTCGACATCCGCTGAAGGCAGATCGATCTTGTTGATCACCGGAAGAATATAGAGATCGGCTTCGAGCGCGAGATAAAAGTTCGCGAGAGTCTGCGCCTGCACGCCCTGCGTCGCATCGACCAGCAGCAGCACACCCTCGCAGGCGGCGAGCGAGCGCGAGACTTCATAAGTGAAGTCGACGTGGCCTGGTGTATCAATCAGGTTAAAAAGATAGGTTTCCCCGTTTTCGCCCTTCCAGTAAAAAGACGCGGAGTTACTCTTGATGGTAATACCGCGCTCGCGCTCGATATCCATACTGTCCAATATCTGGTCTTTACCGGTGCGCTCGTCGGTGAGCTTACCGAGTGCCAACAGACGGTCGGCGAGCGTGCTCTTGCCGTGGTCGATATGCGCGATAATCGAAAAGTTGCGTATGTGCGAACGCGGAATATCAGGCATGGAAACTTCAAATCCGCAGATTTTGACAGGCGGTAAAGGACTATCTGCAGCCAAAAGGGAAAACAAATCGCTCGGCTGTGCTCGCTGTCCGGTATATCCCATGCGGCTCACCCGAAAGAAAAAAATACTCCTCGCAGTCGTGTGTTCAATAGCCGCGCTGCTGATTTTCAACGCCCGTTGGGTGGGGTATGTGACCCATCTGGCAAACCACCAGTTTGCAGTGGTCATCGGCAAACAGCCGATCGCACAGATGCTGTCGCAAAAAACTCTGCCCGCCGAATTACGCTCGCAGCTGACCATGGTAGAAAACATCCGCCGCTTCACCGAAGAACGTTACGTGATGCAGAGATCGAAAAGCTATGAAAACTTTTACGATCTCGGACGCAGTGCATTAGGCTACAACATCACGGTGGTACCCGAGTTCAGCATGAAACCGACGGCCTTCGATTTTTTCCCGATCGGCAGTTTTGAATACCTGGGCTTTTTTGATAAGGCGCTGGCTGACAAATGGGCGGCGGGTTACCGCGCACAGGGCTTTGACGTGCACCTGTCTGAAATCGGCGGCTATTCGACGCTCGGCTGGTTCGACGATCCGCTCTATTCGACGCAACTCGCCTGGGGCGAATACCCGCTGGCACGCCTCTTGGGCCATGAAATTGCGCACGAGAAACTCTATTTCAAAGACGACACCACTTTTTCAGAGCTGATGGCTTCTTTTATCGAGCGTAAGCTTGCGGCGGATTTCATGCGGATCAACCGCCGGCCAATGCCGTCTGAAGCGGAAATTCAACTGCGCCGCCGGCGGCAGGCTGAATTCACGGAAATAGTCGAAAAGACAAAACAACAACTCGAAGCACTGTATGAATCCCCCCTGCCCGCGCCGGACAAAAAAAACAAAAAGGCGGAGCTGATATCGGCACTGAAGCAGCAACTCGAAGGCCGTAAAAATGACTTCGCGCAGATAGCCGCGGCGCATGAACTTCTGCAATTGCCTGAAATTAACAATGCGACGCTGATCCAGTTCCATCGCTATAGCGCAACGGGCAAAGCCTTTGAGGGGGCGTTCCGCATGTGCGAAACACAACAGAATGTTTATACGTGCTGGTTTGAGAAGATCGCGGCCCTCAAGCCCTGCTCACGCGAAGCGCGCAAAGCATGGCTTGAGGGCGACGGAAAGTTTGGCGGCTGCTAGGCAGCCTTGCCAGGCTTATTTCGACTTAGAAGCCGCTTTCTCAGAAATTTCTTTCGAGATATTCGGCGGAACTTCTTCGTAGTGCTCGAACTGCATTGAGTATGCGGCACGGCCCTGTGAAATACTGCGTAGTTCTGTCGCATAACCGAACATCTCGGCCAGCGGCACCAGTGCTTCGATCACACGCGCATTACCGCGCTGGTTCATCGCATTTACTTTACCGCGGCGGCGGTTGAGGTCACCCACCACATCACCCATATAATCTTCTGGGGTCGTCACTTCAACCTTCATTACGGGCTCAAGCAGAACGGGGTTTGCCTTACGGCAGGCATCTTTAAATGCCATTGAACCGGCGATCTTAAACGCGAGTTCCGATGAGTCGACGTCGTGGTATGAACCGTCGAACAGCGCAACTTTCACGTCGACAACCGGATAACCGGCCATCACACCGGAGCCCAGTGCTTCTTCGATACCTTTGTTGACCGGCTGGATAAATTCGCGCGGAACTGTACCACCGACAACTTTGTTCTCGAAGATATAGCCGCCGCCCGGTGGCAGCGGTTCGACAGTGATCCAGACGTGGCCGTACTGGCCGCGACCACCGGTCTGCTTGATATATTTGCCTTCTTGTTCGACCTGTTTGCGGATCGTTTCGCGGTACGCCACCTGCGGTTTACCGACATTCGCTTCAACCTTGAACTCGCGCTTCATGCGATCGACGAGAATCTCGAGGTGAAGCTCACCCATACCTTCGATGATGGTTTGACCCGTCTCTTCGTCGGTGTGGACATGGAATGTCGGGTCTTCTTCGGCCAGGCGATTGAGCGCAATGCCCATTTTTTCCTGATCACCTTTGGTTTTGGGTTCGACGGCAACCGAAATCACCGGTGCAGGGAAATTCATTTTTTCGAGAATAACCGGATTATCTTCTACGCACAGTGTATCGCCGGTAGTGGTGTCTTTGAGACCCACGGCTGCACCGATTTCACCGGTAGATACTTCATCGATATCTTCACGCGAATCGGCGTGCATCTGCAGCAGGCGGCCGATGCGCTCTTTTTTATCTTTCGTACTATTGAGAACGTACGAACCTTTCTTGAGCGTGCCTGAGTACACACGGAAGTAAGTCAGCTTGCCGATATACGGGTCAGCCTGAATTTTGAAAGCGAGAGCCGCAAACGGCTCTTTGTCGTCTGCGTTACGCAGCAGCGCAGGTTCTTCGGTAACGTCCTGGTCGAGTTTAAAGCCTTTCACCGCAGGAATGTCGAGTGGGCTCGGCAGGTACGCAACAACTGCATCGAGCAGCGTCTGCACGCCTTTGTTTTTGAACGCCGAACCACAGAGAACCGGGAACAGCTTCATTTCAATCGTGCCTTCGCGCAGACCAGCAACGAGGTCTTCTTTTGACAGCGTACCGGTTTCGAGGTACTTCTCAGTCAGTGTATCGTTAACTTCTGCCACGGCAGAAACCAGAATATTGTGATACTCTTCTGCCTGTGCCTTGAGGTCGTCTGGAATCGCTTTGCGCTCGAACTGTGCGCCGAGTTCTTCACCCGACCAGATTACCGCGTCCATCTGCACGAGGTCGACAATGCCGACAAAACCGGATTCAACGCCGATCGGCAACTGAATGCACACGGCATTTGCACCGAGGCGATCTTTCATCATCGCCACCGCGCGGAAGAAGTCCGCGCCCATGCGGTCGATCTTATTCACAAAGCAGAGGCGCGGAACGCGGTAGCGGTCAGCCTGACGCCATACGGTTTCAGTCTGTGGCTCCACACCGGCAACGCCGTCATAGCAGGTTACCGCACCATCGAGAACGCGCAGCGAGCGCTCGACCTCAACGGTGAAGTCCACGTGGCCCGGGGTATCGATAATGTTAATCTGGATCTGTTCGCCCGTCAGGTCTTTCCAGAAGCAGGTAGTTGCAGCTGAAGTGATCGTGATACCACGTTCGCGCTCCTGCTCCATCCAGTCCATCGTGGCCGCACCTTCGTGCACCTCGCCAATCTTGTGGGATTTTCCGGTGTAATACAGAATGCGCTCTGTTGTTGTGGTTTTACCCGCATCGATGTGCGCCATGATACCGATATTACGGAGTTGTTTGAGAGTTACTTTGCGTGCCATGTTATTCCTTTAAATAAAAGTAAAGATCGGGACGCACCCATGTGCGCCCCGGTCACCTGATTACCAGGCGTAGTGTGAGAACGCACGGTTTGCTTCTGCCATGCGCTTGACTTCTTCTTTCTTCTTGATAGCCCCGCCGTTGTTGTTGACGGCGTCCATGATCTCATTGGCGAGCTTGTCTGACAGGGTTTTGCCTGAACGGTCGCGCGCAGCGCCCACGAGCCAGCGGATCGCCAGCGACTGTTTGCGCGCAGGATAAACCTCGACGGGCACCTGATAAGTCACACCACCCACGCGGCGGGATTTAACCTCAACCTGTGGTTTGATATTCTCAATCGCCTTAAAAAACTGCTCCACACCGGCAACACCGGTTTTCTGTTGCACTCGCTCCATAGCTTCGTAAAACAAACCGGCTGCAGTGGATTTTTTTCCATCAAGCATCATCGAATTTATAAACTTCTGTACGAGTGTGCTGTTGTGCACTCCATCGGGTTTAATCTCGCGTACGAGACTTTTGGTTCTGCGTCGTGCCATATTTCCTCTTCAGTAATCCTTATGCCTTTGGTCGTTTCGTGCCATATTTAGAGCGCGATTTTCTGCGTTTTTCCACACCGAGTGTATCGAGTGAACCACGCACGATGTGATAACGCACGCCCGGAAGGTCTTTCACCCTGCCGCCGCGAACCAGTACTACTGAGTGCTCTTGCAGGTTGTGGCCTTCTCCGGGAATGTAAGCCGTGACTTCCACACCGTTCACCAGACGCACACGCGCGACTTTACGCAAAGCCGAGTTCGGCTTTTTGGGCGTCGCAGTCATCACACGGGTACAAACACCGCGCTTCTGCGGACTCGAGCGCAAAGCTGGAGATTTGGTCTTGCTGACCATTTTTTCCCGGCCGAACCGGATCAATTGATTAATTGTTGGCATACATTCCTTTCTTTTGGCAAAGATTGTTTTGGAGACATCGCGTCAACGTGGATCGCAGTGCAATGCCTCCGGCTCCTGCCTTATTCCTCATCAGATTCTTCAGTTTCAGCGTCTTCGCCGACCTTTTTGCCCGCCGGTACCATTGCCGCAACGGCATCATCGGGCTTATCCTGCGCGCCCTGGTACAGCTGATCCAGCTCCTCTTCTGTGTAGAACAGGTCACCCATAACCGCTTTATAGGCACGGATGTCGCGGTAGTCGCGCATACCCGTACCCGCTGGTATCAGGTGGCCGATGATGATGTTCTCTTTCAGGCCTTCGAGCGGATCGTCTTTTCCTTTGATCGCCGCATCGGTGAGCACACGGGTAGTTTCCTGGAAAGACGCCGCCGAGAGAAAGCTTTCCGAATTCAGAGAGGCCTTGGTCAGACCCATCAGAATTGGTGTCGCTGTAGCCTCTGCACCACCATCACGCTGTACGCGGATGTTTTCGCGCTTGAAGATCGCACGGTCGACCTGGCTCATCGGCACGAAGATCGTATCACCGGGATCAGTCACTTCAACCTTGCGCATCATCTGGCGGATAATGATCTCAATGTGTTTATCGTTGATATAAACACCCTGCAGGCGGTATACTTCCTGAATCTCGCGGATCAGGTAGCGCTGGGCGATGTCTTCGCCCATAATGCGCAGCAGATCGTGCGGATCAACGACGCCGTCGTCCAAGGGCTCGCCGCGGACGACCATTTCACCGTCGTGTACCTGAATCTGCTTGTGCATCGGGATAGAAATTGCCACTGCATTGTCTTCAGCCTCTGCCCCCGACATGTCTTCAGGAATAATACGCAACACGCGTTTATCCCTGACAATTTCGCCGGTGTCGCGCAACAGGCCGTCGATCTCTGCCAGGTGGCAGGGATCTTTCGGATGGCGCGCTTCAAAAAGCTCGTCGATACGTGGCAGACCGCCGGTAATATCGCGCGTTTTTTCCGCTTTAGATTCGATTTTGGCGAGAATATCGCCTTCTTGCAACGTGCTGCCGTTGTCGATCGTCAGAATTGCACCGACCGGCAGCGGAGTTTCAGCGACCAGCTTGCCTTTTTCGTAGATGTGCGCGCGGGGAACAAGTTTTTCGTTCTTGTACGCAACAATCTTCTTCAGTTTACCGACAGTGCGGTCGCCCGTATCTTCAATACGCAGGTTCTTGCCGTCTTCGACGTCCACGAGTTCGAGGCGACCACTGTGCGTTGCGATAATCAGCGCGTTATATGGGTCATACTCACTCATGAGCTGACCCGCCTTAAGAATTTCTTTCTCTTCTATGTGCAGCACAGAACCCGCACCGAGCTGAATTGCGTATTCAGTACCGAGCAAATAAATATCGTTCTTCTCGATGAACAGCGCTCCAGCCGCAGGCGAATAGAGCATCGCATCCGCGCCCTGCTTGTCTTTCAGCTTGCCGATAACTTCGCCCTTGATGAGCTTGGCACCCGCTTCGAGCGTGAATTCCGCAAATTGTCCTTTGGTATAACGTGCAAGAATCTGCCCGATGACCACCGAACCGCGCTTCGCCATGATGCGCTGTTTCTGCCGGTTGATGACCTGACGCCCCTGCATTTGCAGCACAACTGCATCGTAAGGTGCTTTGATCGCGCTTTCTGCAGATTTCGTCGTCGCTGTACCACCGATGTGGAACGTACGCATCGTCAGCTGTGTTCCCGGCTGACCGATTGACTGCGCCGCAATGATACCGACCGCTTCGCCCTTCTCGACGTTTTGCAACGTCGCCAGGTCGATACCATAGCAGCAACCGCAGACACCGGTGACCGATTCGCAGGTGAGAATCGAACGTACTTTGATGGTTTCATAACCCAGAGTTTCGATCTGTGCCGCAATTTCTTCTGTAACCAGCGTGTTGCGAATGTAGATCACGTCGTCGGTGTTGGGATCTTTAATGTCCTGTTGCAGGAAACGCCCGGTAATCTTGACCTTCAGGCTCACAATGACTTTTTCGCCTTCTTTGTCGGCGCTCATATTAAAGCCTTCGTTCGTACCGCAGTCTTCTTCGCGAACAATGACGTCCTGAGAAACATCGACTAGACGCCGCGTCAGATAACCGGCGTCGGCTGTTTTGAGGGCCGTATCGGCGAGACCTTTACGTGCACCCGATGTGGAGATATAGAACTCAAGAACGCCAAGGCCTTCTTTAAAGTTCGAACGGATCGCGAGCTCGATAATATCACCTGATGGTTTCGCCATCAGACCGCGCATACCGGCGAGCTGGCGAATCTGTGAACGAGAGCCCCTCGCACCGGAAACCGCCATTGCATAGATCGGGTTAAATCCACCCTGGTCTTGCGCGAGCAGCGCAAACAGATCTTCGGTGATCTTTTCATTCGCGTTGGTCCAGATGTCGATGACCTTTTTGTAGCGTTCTTCGTTGGTGATCACACCCTTACGGTGTTCTGTTTCAACGCGCTCAACTTCTTTGTTAGCCTTGTCAATCACGCGCACTTTGGATTCGGGAATTTTAACGTCGTCGATCGAGATCGTCGGCGCGAAGCGTGTCGCAGACTGGAAGCCCAGTTTTTTGATCGCGTCGAGAAATTTCACCGTGATCGCAGCACCCTTGACCTTGTAGAGGTCGGCGATGATTTCATTCACGGTCTTGTTGGTCAGCGGTTTATTGACAAAAGGATAGTTCGGCGGCAGCAGCTGGTTGAAGATCAACCGACCAGGAGTCGTTTCGAAAATTTTGTCATTCTGCGCAAAACGCACTTTCGCGCGGTACTGCACAATGCCACGATCGAGCGCATAGTTGAGCTCGTCCATGTTGTCATAGATAAAACCTTCGCCTTTCGCACCGGCAAGATCCGCGGTCAGGTAATAGAGACCGAGAATCATATCCTGTGTCGGGCCAACGATTGGCTGGCCGTTAGCCGGGTTCAGTAGGTTGTGAGCAGAGAGAATGAGTAACCATGCTTCGAGCTGTGCGCGCGGCGACAGCGGCACGTGGATCGCCATCTGGTCACCGTCGAAGTCCGCATTGAATGCGTGGCAGACGAGCGGGTGCAGCTGGATCGCTTTGCCTTCGACCAGCACCGGCAAAAATGCCTGGATACCGAGACGGTGCAGCGTTGGCGCGCGGTTCAGAAGAACCGGGTGCTCATGGATAACTTCTTCGAGGCCTTCGAAGACTTCGCGGTCTTCGTTCTCGATCATGCGCTTCGCAGATTTAATATTCTGCGTATATTCACGGTCGACGAGCCATTTCATGATAAATGGCTTGAAGAGCTCGAGCGCCATTTTCTTCGGCAGACCGCACTGGTAAATTTTCAGTTCGGGGCCGACAACGATAACGGTACGACCAGAATAGTCGACGCGCTTACCGAGCAGGTTCTGGCGGAAACGTCCCTGTTTGCCTTTCAGCATGTCTGAAAGCGATTTCAGCGGACGGTTGCCCTTACCCTTGATCGATTTTTTGCGGCGGCTGTTATCGAAGAGAGCGTCTACCGCTTCCTGCAGCATGCGCTTTTCGTTTGAAACAATGATATCGGGCGCTTTGAGGCCCAGCAGGCGCTTCAGACGATTGTTACGGTTAATAACACGACGGTAGAGGTCGTTGAGGTCAGAGGTCGCAAAACGTCCGCCCTCGAGTTGCACCATGGGCCTGAGCTCGGGCGGCAATACCGGAATCGTGTCGAGCACCATCCACTCGGGACGGTTGTTCGAATCACGGAATGCTTCGAGAATTTCGAGGCGTTTTAGAATGCGCTTATCGCTGATCTTTTTCTTCGATTCAATTTTGGCACGAATCAGGCGAATTTCTTCTTCAATGTTCACCATCGACAGAAGTTCTTTCACCGCGTCGGCACCGATTGAGGCGTAAAATTTATCGCCATAGAGCTCGACCAGGCGACCGTGCTCTTCTTGCGTGATGAGTTGTTTGAGTTCGAGGCCCGACTCTCCCGGATCGATCACTACGTAGCGTTCAAAGTACAGAACACTTTTGATGTCGTTCGCCGACATGTCGAGCACCAGCGCGATGCGGCTCGGCACCGTGCGATAATACCAGATGTGTGCAACTGGGTATGAGAGCTCGATATGGCCCATGCGCTCGCGGCGCACTTTCGAGTGGGTGACTTCGACGCCGCACTTATCGCAGACAACACCTTTGTAGCGTATCGACTTGAATTTGCCGCAATAGCATTCCCAGTCTTTGGTTGTCCCGAAGATTTTCTCGCAGAACAGACCGTCGCGCTCAGGCTTCAGCGTGCGGTAGTTAATGGTCTCAGGCTTTTTGACCTCGCCATGTGACCACTCGCGCACCTTGTCGGGCGAAGCCAGTCGAATTCTGATCTTATGAAAATCGTGAAATTCTCTCATTTTTTCCCCGTTCAGTTATTTTCTACCGAATCAACTTTGATGCGGCGGCGGATGCGTGAAAATTCGTCATCCATGTCAGAGATCTCGATCGGTCTTTCTTCCGAATCGAGAATTGTAATATCGAGTGCCAGCGAACGAATTTCGCGGATCAGCACGTTGAAGCTTTCCGGCACGCCGGGCTTAATGGCATGTATACCCTTCACGATCGATTCATACACGCGTGCGCGACCCTGCATGTCGTCTGACTTCACAGTCAGAAGTTCCTGCAGGGTGTGTGCTGCGCCGTACGCTTCGAGCGCCCAGACTTCCATCTCACCGAGACGCTGGCCACCGAACTGCGCCTTACCACCCAGCGGTTGCTGTGTGACAAGCGAGTATGGGCCAGTCGAACGTGCATGCATCTTGTCTTCAACCATGTGGTGCAGTTTCAGCATGTATATGGTTCCGACAAATGCCGCCTGCTGGAAAGCCTCGCCTGTGCGTCCGTCGCGCAGATGAATCTTGGAGTCAGGGCTCAGTTTTGCTTTGCCTGCATAGGCCTGAACGTCTTCCCACTTTGCACCGTCGAAGACCGGAGTTTCGAAGTGAATCCCCAGCTCTTTACCGATGTACGCAAGCTGCGTTTCAAAGATCTGGCCGAGGTTCATACGCGAAGGTACACCGAGCGGGTTCAGCACGATATCGATCGGCGTTCCGTCGGGTAGCATCGGCATGTCTGCTTCGTTGAGAATTGTGGAAATAACACCTTTGTTTCCGTGGCGTCCGGCCATTTTGTCGCCGACAGAGATCTTGCGCTTCTGCGCAACATACACTTTCACGGCCTCGACAATTCCCGCCGGCAGTTCATCGCCTTCGTCGCGCTTGAAGCGCACGATGTCTACCACGATACCTGCATGGCCGTTCGGTACTCGCAGAGATGAGTCACGCACTTCTTTGGCTTTTTCACCGAAGATCGAGTGCAACAGGCGGTATTCCGGTGTCAGGTCGGTTTCACCTTTTGGGGTCACCATACCGACGAGAATATCGCCCGCACGCACTTCTGCACCGACGCGGATAATGCCTTCGTCATCGAGGTCGCGGAATGCGCGCTCGCTGATATTCGGAATATCGCGGGTGATGATTTCACGGCCGAGTTTGGTCTCGCGCGCCTGAATCTCGAATTCTTCGATGTGGATACTGGTGAAGGTGTCGTTCTTCACCAATTTCTCAGACAGGATGATCGCATCCTCGAAGTTATAACCGTCCCATGGCATGAACGCCACGGTGATGTTTTTACCAAGTGCAAGGCGGCCCATCTTCGTTGCCAGACCGTCGGCAAGAATCGTCGCTTTACGCGCATGGTTCTTGTTCGGCTGGTCGAGACGACCCTTGATAATTTCGCCCGCAAGCAGGTCGCCACGATAAATGAACGCACCCTCTTTCACCATGGGTTTCATCGATCCCTGAAACGTGGTCATCGGGAAGCTGTACGTTTTACCGTTCTCTGCTTCGAGCAGCATTTCCGTTTTGGTGATGCTGGTGATTTTGCCGTTTTCCGGCGCATTGTGGCAACCCACGAGCGACTGATGGTTCAGTGTCGTGCTCTGGTTTGTGCGTTTGAATTTGACGAGGCGGTATTTGTCTTTCGTACCATTCTCGCGCTCGACTTCAATCGCATCGGCGTCGACTTTCGTCACAACACCGTCATAGTCGGCGATCACGCAAACACCCGAGTCATAGGCAATCGGCAGTTCCATGCCGGTACCGACATAAGGCATGTCGGGAGTCAGCAGCGGCACTGCCTGGCGTTGCATGTTCGAACCCATGAGCGCACGGTTGGCGTCGTCGTGTTCGAGGAACGGAATAAGGCTCGTCGAGAGTGAAATGACCTGAGTCGGCGCAACGTCCATCAGGTGAATTTCTTCCGAAGACTTCAGAGGGAAATCCCCGCGATAGCGGCAGCTGATGAGTTTATCGAGGAACTCCCCGTTTTCACCCAATGTCGCGTTGGCCTGCGCCACGACATAGTGGTCTTCTTCGTTGGCAGAGAGATATACCGATTTGCCGGTATCTTTGCCCTTCTCAACCACGCGGTAAGGAGTTTCCACAAAACCGTAAGGGTTGAGGCGCGAATACGTCGCCATGGAAGTGATCAGACCGATGTTCGGGCCTTCCGGTGTCTCAATCGGACACAGGCGACCGTAATGCGTGTAGTGCACGTCGCGCACTTCAAAACCGGCGCGTTCGCGGGTCAGACCACCCGGCCCAAGGGCGTTGAGACGGCGCTTGTGCGTAATCTCAGACAGCGGGTTCGTCTGGTCCATGAACTGTGACAACTGGCTTGCGCCGAAGAATTCGTTCATCACCGCAGTGATCGGCTTAATCGAGATCAGCAGTTGCGGCGTCATGATATCGACGTCGTTCATGCTCATACGCTCTTTCACCACGCGTTCCATGCGCGTAAAACCGGCTTTGAGCTGTGTGGTTAAGAGTTCACCCACAGTGCGCACGCGGCGGTTACCGAGGTGGTCGATGTCGTCATATTGGTAGCCTGGTACTTCATGGATCAGGTTCACCATGTACTTGCAGGTTTCAACGATGTCGATCGCACGCAGTGTCTGCGTATCGGCGCCTTCGCCGAATTCTTTCGCGTTCAGGTGCTTGAAGCGCGCGTTGATTTTATAGCGACCCACGCTGCCCATATTGTATGTTTTTGCGTCAAAGAACAGGCGCTGCAGTTCAGCTGAGGCACGTTCGAGATTTTTTGCACGCTTCTCCGCGTCGCCGTGATCAGGGCTGTAATCGAGCGGCTTCTGGTGCTTGATGAACTCCATCAGCGCTTCTTCTGTCGAGTTCACACCGTCTTTATCGAGCGATGTGAATACAACGCGGTGATCCACCGTGCCTTTATTGACAATCAGTTCGATCTTGTCGATTTTTGCGTCTTTGAGAATGTCCAGGTTGTCTTCGTTGAGCGCCTGGCCGGCTTCAATGAGGATCTCCCCTGTTTCAGGATGTGCCACATCGGTTAGCGTGCGGCGACCGATGAATTTGGCGAGCGTCTTTGACTGCACACCTTTGATCACCACCGATTCTGCTTCATAGAACAGGCGCAGCACTTGTTCGTTTGTGCCGTAACCGAGGGCCTTGAGCAGCAAAGTAAACGGAAATTTTTTGCGGCGGTCAATGCGCGCAATCAGCAGCCCCTTTGCGTCCATCTCGAATTCGAGCCATGAACCCTTGTGGTCGGGAATAATACGGGAAGAAAAAATATTTTTTGCTTCGTCGAAGAATATGAAAATACCGGGAGAACGGTGCAACTGGTTCACGATCACGCGCTCGGCGCCATTGATAATGAATGTGCCTGTGCTCGTCATCATCGGCAGATCGCCCATGTAGACTTCTTGTTCGCGCACTTCGCCGGTTTCAATCGCGATCAGGCGGATTGTCGCCTTCAAAGGTGCGGCATACGTCAGACCGTTGACTTTGCAGTCCCAGATGTCGCGCTTGGGCTCACCCAAGGTGTATTCGACAAACTCCAGTACCACGTCACCGTTCGAGCTTTCAATCGGAAAGCTGTCTTCGAACACAGATTGCAGACCGAGTCGCTTACGTTTGCCCATCGGTGTTTCAATTTGCAGGAATTCATTGTACGAAATCGTTTGGACCTCGATAAGCGGAGGTATATCCAGAGATTTACGAATCTTTCCAAAATTGACAATCTTGAATGAGGAAGTATCTTCGCCCACTCTCACAGCATTAGAATCTGACATTTTGCTCCTCTGACATCAGCGTGAAAATAATAATAACCTACCGTCCTCTGAAAAGCACCGGTTGCTTTTCAAAGGTCGTTAGGTTGAAACGGGAAACCAGTAACGAAAAGAATCGGCATTACTTGAGCGCGATTTTGCCGCCCAAGGCCTCGATTTCTTTCTTGATTTTTTCAGCTTCTTCTTTGGATGCGCCCTCTTTCAGCACGCCTGTTCCGCCCTCAACGAGCTTCTTTGCGTCCATCAGTGGGAGGTTGGTGATCTCACGTACTTTCTTGATTGCATCGACTTTTTTGTCTCCGCTGAATGCTTCGAGTACTACGTTGAATTCAGTTTTCTCTTCACCTGCAGCTGCTGCTGCTGGCGCTGCTGCTGCAGCTACCGCAACCGGCGCCGCGGCTGAAATGCCGAATTTATCTTCCATTGCTTTGACGAGTTCTGCCGCCTGCACAATAGTGAGTGAACCAATTTTATCTAACAGCTCCTGTACCATACTAACTCCTTAACTTGCCCTGTTATCTCTAAGTATCTCTACTAAGACGTTTATTTTCCGTTCTGCTCCGCAACGCTCTTGATGCCACGTGCGAGTGACGCAATAACGTTGTTGAGAGTACCGGCAATTTTTGTAGCCGGCGAATTGAGCATCGCGGCCAGTTGTGCGAGTATCTGCTCGCGCGAAGGCAGATCTGCTATCGCTGCGATGCCTTTCGCATCAAAATAAGTTGACTCCATCACGCCGGCCGTGATCTTCAGCTTTTCATTGTCCTTGCCGAAATCGCGCAGCACCTTTGCTACGGCCGGCACATCGGGGCCGCTGAATGCGATTGCATTCGGGCCTTTCATCGTTGCATCGAAAGGAAAATCCTTCGCAGTGCCCGACTCTTTAAGTGCAATGTTGAATACGTTGTTTTTCACAACGGTATAAGAGGCACCTGCATCGCGCAGTTTTTTGCGCAGCGTGCTAATCTGCACAACATTCAATCCTTGGTAGTGTGTAACAATGAAATTCGGGTGCTCTTTCAGAAGCGCCGCGTATTCGTCTTTAAGTTCTGTTTTAACCGCTGATGGCATAGATCCCCGCTTAGCGCATTTCCTTAATGTTGATTTTTACAGCAGGCGTCATAGTGCCCGCCACGTACATACCGACGACATAGTCGCCCTTCGCGTCAGATGGCTTATCTTTCAGAATAGCCTGAAACACCATCTCTGCGTTGTCACGCAGTTGTTCTGCGTTGAACGACAGGCGTCCCATGGGTACGTGCACCACGCCGGTTTTATCGGCGCGGTATTCAATACGACCCGAAGTCAGCTGAGCAATAATACCTTTCATATCTGTAGTCACTGTGCCTGATTTCGGCTTCGGCATCAGACCGCGCTTACCGAGCACCTGGCCGAGCTTGCCGACATCCTTCATCATGTCGGGAGTTGCGACCACGAAGTCGAAGTCAACCCAACCGCCCTGCACCTTCTGGATCATATCATCATCACCCACGAAATCTGCGCCGGCTGCACGCGCTTCTTCAGCTTTGTCGCCTTTCGCAAATACGAGGATCTTCACTTTCTTGCCAGTGCCGTGCGGCAGTTGAACAATGCCACGCACATTCTGCGTGCTTTTGTAGCGCACGTTGAAGTGACCTTCCAGTGTTGAGTCAAATTTAGTATAGTTGATATCCTTGATGACCTTCATTGCATCGAGCAATGAGTACTCTTTATTAGGATTTACTTTTTCCGCTGCTGCGCGGTATTTTTTGCCATGCTTTGCCATATTACCCCTGAACCGTTACTCCCATAGAACGGGCAGTACCTGCGATGATGAGTTTCGCAGCTTCGACATCGTTGGCGTTCAGGTCGGGCATTTTCTGCTTTGCAATCTGCTCGAGCTGCGCCTGTGTGATAGAACCTACTTTTTCTTTATGAGGAATCTTAGATCCGCTTTCAATTTTGGCGGCCTTTTTAATCAGGTCACTCGCAGGAGGAACCTTTGTGATAAACGTGAAAGAGCGGTCTGAAAAAACAGTCACAATCACCGGAATAATGCTTCCGGCCTGAGCCTGTGTTTTCGCATTGAACTGCTTACAGAATTCCATCAGGTTCACACCCTGTGGACCCAGAGCAGTACCTACCGGGGGAGCTGGATTCGCCTTACCCGCCGGGATCTGGAGTTTTACCTGTGCTACGATCTTTTTTGCTGCCATAAATGAACCTTTAACTTAACTGCCGAGCTGCCATTTTCCAAAATTGCGACATACCGCAAACTATATTTTGCTTACCTGAAGGTAATCGAGCTCCACGGGCGTCGAACGCCCGAAAATCTCGACTTTGACGCGAACTTTGCCCTTCTCCGGGTTCACGTCGTCGATTGTACCCTGGAAATTGGCGAAAGGACCGTCGATAATTTTGACAATTTCGCCCTCAGAGAAGAAAATACGGGGGGTCTGCTTCTCTTCTGCCACCGCCGGGCCCATCTCTGTGAACAGCGAGTGCATTTCTTCTTCGCTCAACACCTGCGGCTCGTTGCCGGCACTGACAAAGCCCATAATCCCTGGCAATGCGCGAATACGGTGCTGCAGTTCATCCGTCATCTCGGCCTCGATAAATACGTAACCGGGCATCAGTTTTTTCTTGACGATGCGCTTCTTGCCCCCGCGCAATTCCGCCATTTCATGCAGGGGGATCTTTACCTGACCGACCTTCGCGCCGTCAGGCCACTTGGTCTTCTGCCGCTCAATCAGCTTGCGGACCTTGTCTTCGTGTGACGAAAGCGTCGTCACGACGTACCACTGCATCGCCATATTAGCCACCCAGCAGCGAGCGGAAAACCTTATCTATGCCACCGTCGACAACATAGATCAGCACCGCAAAAATAATCACCGTGACAAAAACAACCAGGGTTGAGCGCGATACATCGTCCCACGACGGCCATGTTGCCTTTCTGAGCTCGGCCCGCGCTTCAACGAGAAATTGCCATATTTTCTTCATATCTCCACCTTGCTTCACAGCTGTCGCCACACGGCGCTAATCTTTTCAGGGCAGGAAGGAATCGAACCCTCATTAACGGTTTTGGAGACCGTCGTTCTACCGTTGAACTACTGCCCTAATTTTATAGCCTGGTTGGTGCGACTGCGCCGCACCAACCAAACCTCTGAGCCCACAACCGGAATCGAACCGGTGACCTCTTCCTTACCATGGAAACGCTCTACCGACTGAGCTATGTGGGCATATGCCCCCTTGGGGCATACCGCCCACACAGCCAGTCGGCTTGCCGACTGTGAGCGTCTTCGCTCTCCTGCGCGAAATGCAGGCATTTCGCGCAGGTGCTTTGTGGGCTATGTAGCCACCGCAGCTCGGTCGGCTGCAGAGACTCATGCGGAGCAGGAGGGATTCGAACCCTCGGTACCAGTTACCTAGTACAACAGTTTAGCAAACTGCCGCTTTCGACCACTCAGCCACCGCTCCATAAACATCGCACGCCCACCTGCAACCCTGCGGGCTGCAGGTGGGCGTGCTTTTCTTTCTCTGCGGAGGAGGTAGGATTCGAACCCACGAGACCCGTGAAGGCCTAACGGTTTTCAAGACCGCCGCATTCGACCACTCTGCCACTCCTCCAATAATAGCACGATGTTGCTGCGCTTCGCGCACCGCCATCTTGCTATATTATCACCCTATGGTCTGGGCAATAAAAAAAGACCTCTCGGTCTAATCTTGCATATTTAGAGAGCGAAACATAGCGTCAATCGAATTCGTATTCCAAGGCGCGCGGCTGAGGCGCGCATTTTTGGAATACCTGAGAATTCGGCGCCGGCCGCGAGGCGGCTGGACAACTAAATCTTCATGTGGCAGCGAAAGAGTTTTACAGGCAGATGGGATTCACGGGTAAGCTTTACAACCCCCCATGCAAACCAAAACCCTGAATAGCCAGGTACTGGCAATCCGCAATCTCACACTGGAATTCCGCGCGGGTGACAAAACAGTTTCAGCCCTGCGTGGTCTCGACCTGACACTCAACCACGGCGAAATTCTGGCCATTGTCGGCGAATCAGGCAGCGGCAAATCGGTGACGGGCTTAAGCCTTTTGCGCCTGCATGGCAAAAATGCATCCCTTTCAGGAGAAATCCATTTTCTCGGTACAGATCTGTTACAGCTTTCGGACGACGAAATGCGCCAGTACCGCGGCGGCAAGATTGCAATGATTTTCCAGGAGCCGATGACGGCGCTCAATCCCGTATTCACCGTGGGATTTCAGATTAACGAAGTCATTAAGCTGCATGGCGGCCTGTCGGGCGAAGCGGCAGACAGACGCGCCGTGGAACTTTTGAGCAAAGTGGGTATACCTGAACCTGAGCTGCGTCTCAAAAGTTATCCTTTCCAGTTATCGGGCGGCATGCGCCAGCGCATTCTGATTGCGATGGCGCTCGCGGCATCGCCTGAAATCCTCATCGCCGACGAACCGACGACCGCACTCGATGTGACGATACAGTCGCAGATTCTGCGTCTGCTCAGAGAGATTAACGAAACAGAAAAGACCACAATGATCTTTATCACACACGACCTCGGAATCGTCGCGAAGCTCGCGCACCGCGTCGCAGTCATGTACGCGGGTGAAATTGTGGAGAGCGGCACCGTCGAAGAAATTTTTTCCGGGGCGAAACATCCTTATACGCAGGCACTGCTCGCTTCTGTCCACGACGCGCCGCGCGGGCAGAAACTTTTCGCGATAGCCGGATCTCCCCCACCGCTGACACAGATTCCCGCTGGTTGTGCGTTTGCCCCCCGCTGTACATACGCCGAAGCCAGGTGCCGGGAAAAAATCACTGTGCAGGCTGCCGGCGATCGGTTCTGGCGCTGCATTCGCCCGTAAACGGAAAAGATTTATGGCCGGAGACAATATTACTTTTTTTTGCGACGGCGCATCGCGCGGCAACCCGGGCGACGCCTCGTTCGGCGTGGTGGCCTTTGAAGGCGACGGCCACGTCTCGCTCAATGCATTTCGCGCGAGTGAAGATTCGGCAATTTACATGAAGGCGCAGAGAATCGGCAAGCGCACCAATAACGAAGCCGAATACGCGGCGATCATCGACGCGCTCGAAAAATGCGCAGAGCTTGAAATTTTCAATCCTACTATCTGCTCAGACAGTGAACTGGTAATCAGGCAACTGAAGGGCGAATACAAAGTCAAAAATGAAAATCTGAAAGGCCTCTATGCGCGCGCGCACAAACTCGCAGAGGCAGTTAAACCGAAACTCGTGCATGTGCGGCGCGAGAAGAACCAGATTGCCGACTTTCTCGCCAACCGCGCTCTCGACCAGACCGCAGCACCCTGATAATGCTCGACGACGAAACAGAAGACCTGCTGCCCGGGCGACTGCCGCCCTGGTGTGACGCCGCGGCACTCAGCAAAATCCAGGGCGAGGCGATTGAAGTTGCGGTGGAAGACCGCAGCGTGTCGGTCGAATCGCTGAACCTCATCTGCGCGCAGGCCTTCGAGCGCATCGGCTCTGCACTGGAAAATTACCAGCTGCGTGACGCGCAGGTGCAAATGTCGCAGCAGATTTTGCGCTCGTTTTACCGTGAGCGCAGCGCCGTCATAGAAGCCGCGACCGGCGTGGGCAAATCTTTTGCCTACCTCGTCGCGGGTCTTGCATATAACTATCTTACCGGCGAACGCGTGCTGATTGCGACCGAAACCAAGGCTCTGCAGTGGCAGCTCTTTGAAAAAGACCTGCCGTTTCTGAACAAGGCACTCGACAACGAACTGCGCTTCGCTCTCTGCCTCGGTTCGGCCAACTATTTCTGCCGCCTGCGCTACGAGCAGATGCTGCACGATGGTTCATTCCGCGATATTCTCGACACTGACAGATTGCCCGAGCTGCGCGACTGGGCGAACGGCATTATGGGCGACGATGCGCTGTCGGGCAGCCGCTATGAACCGGCGCCGAAGTTGCCAGAACAAATCTGGGGCCTCGTCACGCGCGACAGCGACGGTTGCCCCGGGCAGCGCTGCCAGCACTATACCGGCTGCAACTATTACCGCGAACGCAAGCGCTGGGGAGATGCGCAGCTATTGGTCGCCAACCATCACCTTCTTCTGTATCATCTGCTGAACGACAAACACACCCTGCCCGACTATGGTGCGGTCGTGATCGATGAAGCGCATGGTCTCATCAAAACCGGTTACAATATTTTTACCGCCTCATTCGGCAGGCATGAATTCGCCGATCTCAAAAAGGGTATCGATAAGACGCTGCTCGCGCACACGGGAGTTCAGGGTGAACTCAGGCAGGAAATCGACGAACTCGCGCACCTCTGCCAGACACGCTGGGAGACCTTCTTCTCGCGCTGGGAAGTCGAAACCGACATGGTGTTCAAAGATGCGGGCACCGCACTCATACGGCAGAACATCGGCGATGTGCCCGAACTCAAGTCGGTGCTCAGTGACCTTGCCGGCAAATTTGAAGACCTGAAATCCGACGACCTCGATGCACAGCTTTTGAACGGCATCAACGCGCAGTTTAAACAGATTCGCAAGATGGCCGACTTCGCGCGCCTGTTTCAGGAATTCGATCCCGAGAGCGTCGTCTACTGGTCAGAAAAACGCAACGACAAGTTTATGCTGAACGGCTGCCGGCTCAACCTCGGTGAGACACTGGCGGATCTCATGCCAGAACTCAGGCTCTATACCTCGGCGACGATCGGTTACTGGCCGTTCCCCGAATTTCCCGCCAAAAAGTCCGATCTGATACAGCGCGGATTTTTCAGCCGCTTTCTCGCCGACGCACTGCCCACCGCAAACGAAGGCAGCATCGACTGCAATATCTTCTTTTCTCCTTTTAACTACCGCGAGCATGCCGCGCTCTACGCGCCCGAACACCTGCTGATTCCCGAACACGGTGCGCCGATGGATGTGCAGGCCGCCTACTTCGATCTTCTGACCGAAGAGATCGCATCGCTGGTTTCGATGTCGCAGGGTGGCGCGCTGGTGCTGTTTACGTCGAACTATAACCTGAACCAGGTTGCAACGCGGCTACGCGACGCCACCGACCTGCCGGTCTTCTCGCAGCTCGAAGACGGCGTGCAGGACGCGCTGGTGAAATTCCGCAACGACAAAGAATCCATCTTGTTAGGATCGCAGTCGTTCTGGCAGGGCATCGACGTCGCAGGCGACGGCCTGCGGCTTTTGATTATTACCAAGCTCTTATTCACCCCACCCGACGACCCGATTTTTAAGGCGCGCTCTGAGAACCTCGAGATGAAAGGCAAACGGCCCTTCTTCGAACTCGCGCTGCCGCACACCTCGACGATGCTCAGGCAGGCATTCGGCCGGTTGATACGCACCGAAAAAGACAAGGGAGTCGTGGCTCTACTCGATAGCCGCGTGTGGCAAAAAACCTATGGCAAAACGCTGATTGCGAACTTGCCGCGCGTGCAAGTGTTGCGCACGTACGGCGAACTCGAACGCGCCAACGAAAAATTTGGCCTGTTGAAGTACAACGCCTAAGGGTCAGCGCCGATTCGCCTGCACTGCCTTTTTCAGTAATTCATAAATTTCTGTCCGTCGCGGGTGCTTTTTTGTCTCCGCAAGCTGTTTGGCATATGCCAAAGGCGTCATGCCTTCCTTATCTTTAACATCCAGCCTTGCCTTGCGCCTGAGAAAAATCTCCACATTGCCGACGGCTGCCTCCTGAATCGCCTTAAACAGGGGAGTCTGGCCGCCGTTGCTTAACGCATCCAATTGTGCACCGTGATCGAGAAGATATTCGACAAGGGTATCATATTGATAGGCGGCGTAATGCAGCGGCGTATGCCCCAGATTGTTTGCCGCGTTGACGTCGGCCTTTGCCGCGATGAGAATTTTTGCCACTTCAACATGGCTTTTGAATGCAGCCTTATGCAGCAGCGTCTCTCTTGAATCATCCCGCAGATTCACATTATCACGGGCGACAGTCCATTGTGCCAGCAGCGGAACGTTATGGATCACCGCTTTCCGCAGAAAAAAAACGGCATCGCATCCAAGGTAGCCCCGGAGTTTCTCCAGTTGCAGATAAAAATACGCCTGATCCCCCGGATCTGCCCGCTTTTTGAGTGGAGGGATAAATGCCCCCAGGCGCCAGGTCAAAACTGCCATATTTTCGGCGAGCGCAATCGAACCGGCGCCCTCTTCCTTGAAATTCCCGTCAAGATCGAAGCGCAGCCAGAATACATCGGAGGTATCACCGCCCTTGGCGAAAAAATACACGCGGTACGGATTTTTGCCCTGAAAATAACGATAGAACGCCATGCCGTTTTTGCTGCCGGCATCGATGTAAAAGTCGTTATTCTGCAGATCATAGATATTGATCTTCGCGGCGGTCAGTGTTTCCGTCAGCAGAAAAAGAAACAGCAGTGCGTATATCCACCGCATCTTCATGTTAACCACACGGCAGATAATATGTGCTCTGGTATCTGGGCAGCTCAATCTGCGCACCTTTCATAAAACTCAGGCATTTCGCGAGATTTTCGCGCGAGGCGTCTTCGCCGTGGTTGATGTAGATTTTTTCGACGCCTTCGCCCTTAAACTGCCGCATCCATTCGATGAGACCGTTGAGGTCGGCGTGCGCAGAGAACGACTGCAGCTGAGCGACCATCGCGCGCACCGGAACTTCTTTGCCGAAGATATTCACTCGGTTGGCGCCAGACAGAATCTGGTGCGCGAGCGTGCCCTCGCCAGCATAACCGGTAAACAGCACCGCGTTGCGCGTATCACCCAAGCGGTGCTCGAGGTGGTGTACCACTCGACCCCCGGTACACATGCCTGATGCACTCACGACAATCATCGGCCCCTGTGCTTCGACGAGGGAGCGGCTCTCTTCAGCATTTTTGATCAGCATCACATTTTTGGAACGCAGGAA